>Ga0351832_1040_pt1 | contig 21369 bp, 18 predicted proteins | sample BONcelHFGM3001C4_FD_206750 | JGI IMG/M metagenome (GOLD analysis project Ga0351832, IMG submission 206750) | Enriched cells from coal bed in the Powder River Basin, Montana, United States - BONCAT cells FGM rep1 HSBNCT.FGM.300.1.C4 ...
TCTGGCCGATATAGGCAGATAAATTGATATTGCCGGAACTTACAAAACTTGAATACCCTGATGCCGGTGCTGTTGCATAAGTAGCAGGCAGTTCTGTCCAGGTGGCGGCTGAAGGATTATTTCCGCCTGCGTAGTCAGTAGAAATGTACACTTTAAATGTTACTGTTCCGGAATTATATCCGGCTGCATTTGTAAAGCTTAATTTGGGCGCAGTAGCTCCTGCAAGACTTACCTGTGGAGAGATCAACCAGCTGGTTACTGCAGCCGTACCTGTACTGAATGCAGTTATTTTTGCACATTTTACCGGACCAAATACAGCATTCTGATAAGAAATACCACCGGTTTCACCAATATTTTTCCAGTTGGGAATTGTAAGTGTAAGATTATTTGCACCAATGCTTTCAAAGTCTTCACTCAACAATGTTCCCGGAGGCAATGCACATGCATAAGGATTGGTAAATTGAACATCGCTGCTGTCTCTCAAAAGTAACTGTTTGGTTGTATTAAAAATAGTATAAACAGATAAAACACTTCCCCTACCCTGCGCTACCTGTTTGCCGGCAAAATTTGAATAAGCACTGGTACGGATAATGATCGTATTGTTGCCATCTGCCGGGCAGTTTTTAATATCCCTGTTTTGAGTGGTTTTATAAACAGACGTATCAGAATAAGTTTGATTCAGATTTACAAATGCAAAATTGTCCAGCTGAATAAGGGTATTCAAATACCTGTTTTGCCATGGTTGCCCCGAAGGAACATTGGGTACATTACCTGCTGCATTTAATTCCGCAAAAGTAAGTACATGAGGAGCTACCGGGTTATTAATAGAACCCCCAATAATATATTTGCTGATCAAAGCTCCCGGAATAGCTTCAAAAGAAGGCAGTCCGGCAACGGTTGCTTTTACACCCAGTTGTGGGGTATTGTTATAATCGCTGATGCAAAGTCCTTTACATTTTATAAATACTTTTCTGCCTACGGGATATGTTCCAAACAAACTGGTAGCATCTAAAGATACCTGCAAGCCACCTGTAGCATCTTCAATAAAGATCTGTTTATAAAGATTTCCGCTTTTATCATTGGCAACTACTATCCCTTCAATAATAAGGTCCGTAGTAATGATATCGTAAGCACCTGCTGAAGTATGCATCGCTTTTAATCCGGCGATAGTAGTATTAGCTACAATATCAGGGTCAGTGGCTCCGGGAGGGGCATCAAAATCTTTTTTACAGGAATTCAATACCATTGCAAAACCTGCAAACAGCATTGCCACCAATGAAATTTTCAAAAACTTGTTCATAAATATTTATTTAAAAAGTTGAATTATTTTTTATTAAAATCTTAACCCTATGCTGGCGAAATAATTGATCCCGTAAGCGTAGAACCTCCTTGCAGGAAATTTATTTACATTCTTTTCTGCAAAATCAAAACGTAATTGTTCAAAGCCGCCGGAAACGATGTCCTTATTATTTAAAATATTATTTACACCCACATTAAATACAAGGAAGGTGCGTTTTTTCATTTTGAATTTATTGTTCATCAACCAGGAGTAACCTGCAAATGCATCCAGGGTATATTGTTTTTTCAAACGTTCCTGTCCAAGAATATTATTCCATAACGGATCAGCCTGGTCAACGCCACTTACGGCCGCTTCTGTTCTGCGCAGGGGATTATAGTCTAACCACATGTTATCAAAATAATTAAAGTTCACATTCAGGAACCAGAATTTTGGTGAACGATAATCCAGGCCGATCGTATAAGCTTCCTGCGGGGTAGGTACCCGGTAATTTTCGGAGTAGATAATATCTTTTGACACCACGGCTGCACTGTTATCAACCGTTACTGTAGCATTTTGCCTGCTGGTATAATAATATCTTCCTACAGAGGCACCTGCATTAATGCTGAGGCCTTTGTAAATTTTTGCATCTATTCCAAACTCCCCGCCAAAATGTTGTTTGTCTATTCCACTGATGGCATAGTTCACAAAGTTCCTGTACTCATCATGGTAAAAGGTCAACACATTTAACTGGTCTTCCATTTTGGTATAGAAGCCTGTTAAGCGGATCTTTAATTTTGGCGCATTCATCACATACCCTGCTTCTGCAGAAGTAATTTTTTCGGAAGTGAGATCATCCTGCACGGCATCTCTTGTGCGTGGTGCTATAAATGCATTTTCAAAGAAAGGAGCACGGGTCATGTATGCTCCGTTGGCAAACAGGTAATTGCGGCCATCAATTTTGTAAGTAGCTCCTCCTTTAAAAGTATAATTATAAAAATTATAGACTTTGGATTTCCCAAAAGAGTTGTTAGGAAACAATCCCACTTTTACATTACCTGTACGAAAGAAACTGCTGTAAGAATGTTCTGCACTTAAAAAGAAATCTACCTTATTAAATTTAACCACCGTTTGTGCCCATACGGCTGCACGCTTAATATCTATATCGTAATTATAACCCAGTTTATCTCCTACCCCTACGATCCTGTTTGGGTTATTTAAATCATTTTGATTGGCATTGGGATCACTGGCAAAATCTCTTTCTGCAAACTGGTTCAGATCCACATAAAAATCTCCGCCCAACAGGTCTTCTACTTCTTTGTAGTAATGATTTTTCTGGTATTGGAAACTACCTCCTGCTGTAAAATCTACATGTTCACTCAGGTTAGCATTGAGCGTTGTATTAAAATTAAAACGGTTGGTAGCTATTACCCTGTTCTCCAGGATATAACGGCTTCTTTTGCCGGTTACGCTATTGCCGGGAATGCCATTGGCATTTTCAATGGTTTGAATGCTGCCGTAGTTGGTCTGGTATAGTTTATCCCAGTTTATCTGGCGCAGGTTCACATCGCTTTTCATTAAAGCCAGTTGCTCTGCTCTGAAAGAAGAATCGAGCTGATAGCTGGGCAGGTAACGATAATAATCCGGCCGCGGATCAGCAGCATTGTACCAATCCAGGCCACTCACGCTTCTTTTACCGAATATATAAGCACCTGCGGTTGTCAGGCTCATCTTATCATTGATCTTCCAGTCGTGTGTTATAATAAATACGGGTTGTGATGTTTTTGCAATACTGGCATTTCTTTTTTTACCATTCTGGTAACCCCAGTAAGGATTATAAAAATTATCATCGGCAATATCCAGCATTTCCTGAACAGATGCGCCCTGGCGGCCATTTTCTGTAGGCGTTACAATTCCGGTAAAGGATAATAAATGACGGTCATTGAATTTTTTATCTACAGCTACAAAAGCAGAATACCCATCATAGTAAGTACCATCGGTGTAGCCTTCTTCTGCCCAGCGCCGGGAACCAGACAATGTAAATGCCCAGCCTTTGCTGTTAAGCCCGGTACTGTGGGTAAGCATGATGCGGTTAAAGTAGTTGCGGTTGCTGGCAGCATAATTAATGCTGGTTTGTTTGCGCTGGCGGCTGGCTCTTGTATCAAAATAAGTCATACCACCTATGTCGCCCATTGCATAAGGATTGGCTTTTAATCCATGCACCTGGTCCCTGTTGCGGAGCACATCATTCAATCCGCCCCATAAACCATATGGTGTGAAACCATTGTCCAGGTTTTCCATTGGTACTCCATTCATGTAGGTACTGAAAAGATCGGCATCATACCCACGGATGCGGAAACGAACGGCGTTAAAGTGAAAAGAAGCTGCGCTTAAAAAAGGATCTCTTCCTGCACCCAGTATAGAAGATACATTTTGAGCACTTCCATCCTGCATATCATTTTCATCGAGGGAAATAACAGGGATATTGTCTCCCATGGCATCTTTCATTTCGCCAATGATGCTGGTATCTTTTCCTGCACTGGGAGGTGCCGGTGTAGCTGGTGGCGTTTCCTGAGCAAAGCCCTGGTGAATAGTCACCAACAGCAATACCGCCCCAAGGAGTACACGGGTAAATTTAAAAGTCATAAGCGTTGTTAATTTAAGGGTGCGAAATTACGGTACATTTTTATACAATCAGCCGCCACATTCATTTTGTGAGGAAATTAATAATTAGATAACTCTTTGTGTAAATGATCTGCCTATATTTGAGCCCATTTAAAGTATATGAAAAAAATAGCATTCTTTGTTTTTGTACTGATAATCAGCACACCCGCCCATTCCCAAACCAAATACAAGGTTTCATTGATTGGTTTTTATAACCTGGAGAATTTATACGACACTGTTAATAACCTGATGGTGGACGATGAAGAATTCCTGCCCAACAGTGAAAGGCACTACAACAGCAGGATCTACCTGGATAAGCTCGACAGGCTTTCCAGTGTTATTTCTCAGATGGGCACCGAGTTAAATCCGGATGGGCTGGCCATCCTGGGCGTTGCCGAAATAGAAAATGATACGGTGTTGACTGATCTCATTCACCGGCCCCTGTTAAAAAACCGCAACCTGAAATTTGTTCATTACAACTCCCCCGACAGGCGTGGAGTGGATGTTGGTATGCTGTACAATCCAAAATATTTCAAACCCCTGCACAGCGAGCCGCTGTTTGTAAAGATACCGGGGGGCAGCAAGGAATCGTTTTATACCCGTGATATTCTATATGTAAAAGGTTTATTGGATGGCGATACGGTGCATATTTTTGTAAATCACTGGCCCAGCCGTAGTGGTGGCGAAGAGCGCTCCATGCCGGCCCGGGCGGCGGCTGCAAAAGTGGCCCGTTTAAAAATAGATTCAATTATGGGTTCCAATGCTGCCAGTAAAGTGGTTTTGATGGGCGATCTTAATGACGACCCTATCAGCCCCAGTGTGGCGAAAGTATTGGGGGCCAAAGGCAATGAAAAAAAGATAACGCCAACTGAATTATTCAATCCCTGGATGGATATGTATAAGAGAGGATTGGGTACCCTGGCTTACCAGGATGCCTGGGGTTTATTTGACCAGATCATTGTTTCCGGCAACTGGTTATCAAAAGAACAGCCAGGCTATTTTTACCAGAAAGCCATCATCTTCAATAAGGATTTCCTGGTACAAAAAACAGGCAAATTCAGGGGGTACAGCAAGCGTACCTGGGATGGAATGACCTACAACTATGGCTACAGCGATCACTTCCCGGTGTACCTGATGATGTTGAAAAAAGCAGATTAAGTTAGTGTTAAGTGTATAACTACTTAAAAAATGGCTTCTTATTGAGGCCATTTTTTTTTACTTTCGCCCTTCATAAAACACACATGTATGAAGAAGATCTTTACAAAAAACCTTTTGTGCTCTTTTACGCTGCTATTTGCAATAATGAGCATGACAAATGCACAAGTTTTATTTACAGATAATTTTAACTACTCAGGATTGCTGACCGCCAATGGATGGACAGCGCATAGCGGAGCCGGCAATTCGGCTTTATCTACTACCACGGGTCTTACATATGCAGGTATGCCTACCAGTGGTGTGGGTAATGCAGTATTGGTACAGAGTGTTACCGGAGGTGAGGACGTTAACCAAACTTTTACTGCACAGAACACAGATGGCCAGAGCATTTATGTATCTGCCTTATTGAATGTAACTGAAACTGCCAGTAGCAAATCCGGAGACTATTTTCTCCATCTTGGTCCCAGTCCTATCGGAACTTCATTTGCGGGCAGGGTAGCCGTAAGGGTTGCCACTGACAATGTAAACTTTGGGATTTCCATGAATAACACTACCTATGTATGGGGTGGCACCAGTTTTACAAAAAATACTACGTATTTGTTTATCTTAAAATACACCATCAATACAGCTGGCGATGAAACAGCCAGCATATGGGTATTCCCCTCAGGTGTTCCCGCAAGTGAAGTTGCAGCTGGAGCACCGTTAGCTACTGTCAATGGTCCTGGTCAGGCATCTATCGGTGCAATTGCGATCAGGCAGGGAGGCACCAATCTTCCTCAAACGGTAGTAGATGGTTTACTTGTTGGCACAGCCTGGACAGATGTTACCGCTGTGAGTACTTCACCTTTAATAAATGCCGGGCCAGCAGTGTCTGGTTTATCAACTACGGCTGGCACCGCTTCAGCTGAAGGTTCATTTAATGTAAGTGGGAATAATCTTACTCCCGCTGCCGGTAACCTTGCAGCAACTGCCAGTACAGGAGTTGAGGTTTCTCTTTCCGCTGCAGGTCCTTACGCAACTGCTGTAAATATTCCCTATACAGCCGGTGCACTCTCATCAACTACGGTTTATGTAAGAATAGCCGCAACTGCATTACAGGGCGCACTCAATGGAACTGTAACTATCAGCGGTGGTGGAGCCAGTCCAAGCCCTGTAGTAAATGTCACAGGTGCTGTTTCCCAGGCTTTTTATAATACCAAAGGAAATCTTGGCCTTAATAATTTAGGCACATGGAGTTCAACCCCAGACGGTACAGGCCCATCGCCTGCAAACTTTACAGATGCCTATCAATATTTTAATATAGTAAGCCAGGCCAACGCAAATTACAGTGGTGTGTTGGATATAACTCCAAATACCTCAAGACTGGTAGTGGGTAATGGTATAGATCCATTGACTTTTACCATTTTGCCGGGGATAGATTCTGTTACTTCTGCTACCAGGGTTGATGTATTAAATAATGCTACACTTGTTATACAAAACGAGCGCAGGCCTTTCCTCAATAACCTGTCTACCGGCTCTACAGTAGATTTTGCACAAACTGGCATTACTTCTGCTGACACGGTACGTGTACCGGCACTAAGCTACTATAACCTGAAACTCACCGGGGGCTTAAAATATTTTGCCTCCGGTACAATTACCACAAGGGGTAATCTTACATTTGATGGCGTTGTAAGTACCAATGGTAGCAGCCCCTCTTTTACTACCATCAATGCCCTGGGCAATGTTTCATTTTTGAATAACAGTGCTTTTGAACCGATTGCTACGGGAGACGCTTCCCGCCTTACTTTAAAAATGAACAGTACAGCAGCCTCTTCTACTCTTTCGGCAGCAAATACCGACGTTTTATTATTCCGCCTGCAAAGAGATTCTTCCGATGCACATTCTATAATTATCGATGGAGCAAATGCAAGCCTTACACTGGGTAATGCAGTCAGCGGTGGATTAGCATTAACACCAGAAAACACTACAATGATCTTAAACGCCGCCAACCTTACTATAAGAGGAGGCGGATTTGTAACCAACAATGCCCAGGGATCCATTTTTACAGAAGGAGGAAATGTCGTTATCAATAAAACAGCCGGCGCAAGTAATGCCGGGGTGTTGCGTTTTGTAACGGATTCTTACCTTAATAATTTCACCATCGACCTTGGACCTTCAGTCACCGGAGACTCTGTTGTCATTGCCAATGATATCAGCATTAATGGAGTAGCTGCTTTTACCAACGGTAAAGTGACTATGGCTTCCGGTCAGTCATTTACTATGACTGCTGGTTCTTCAATCACGGGTGGATCTACCAGTTCTTTCCTCCGGGGAACGATGATCAAACAAGGAAATACAGGCTTTTCGTTCCCTATTGGAAAAGAAAATAAATATGCGCCGGTTTCGCTTTTAAATATCAGTACAAATGCCAATTATTCTATTGAATATTTTAATGAGCCTTACCCGGTAGCCTCAATTGATCCGGGTACAGCCGCTACTTATCCCGCATATAATATTAGCAGGGTTGAATATTGGACTGTTAACAGAACCGGCCCGGCTACTGCTGATATCACTTTTAATTACACCGATGCCAGCAGTAATATTTTTGCCCCGAATGCTATCAGAATGGCTCATTTTGATGGAACAGACTGGAATGATATTGGCGGGACACCGGCTGGCGGAAACACCGGCACTTCCGGAAGTATTACTGTAAACAATGTAAGCGACTACAGCCCCTTCACTTTTGGTGCTATTGCCGGTGGCGTATTACCTGTAAAAATCAGCAAATTTTCAATTCAAAAATCCGGTACTTCCAGCCGAATTTTCTGGACAACAGAACAGGAGATCAACAGCCATCATTTTGTGATCGAAAGATCAACTGATCAAAGAACCTGGACCACTGTTGCTACTGTTGCTGCAGCAGGTACCAGCACCGCCCGTATCAATTACAGCACTACTGACTTTACTCCTGCAAAAGGCATCAATTTCTACCGTTTGAAACTGGTAGATGTTGACAACAGCTTTGAAAATTCAGTCACCAGGTCGGTATTGTTTGGCAATGCAGATGTAGTCTTGATCACACCAAACCCTGCTACATCTTTTGCAACTATCTACATGGGCAAAAACAACAACAGCCTGTCGCAGATATTTGTAACAGATATGAATGGTAAACTGGTGGAAAGAGTGAACACTGCAGATCAGACACATACTATACAAACTGCACGTTACAGCAAAGGTTTGTATATAATCAAAGTGGTTACAGAAGGAAATACCAGTACACATAAACTGGTGGTTCAATAGAACGAACAGCTGTTAGCCTTTAGCTGACAGCTACTGCAAAATAAATAAAAGAGCTGCTATTTTTATGGCAGCTCTTTTTATTTTAAATAACTACCGTAATCCTGGACGATGAACAAGGATGAAACCAACCATCCCGGCTGAGGGTTGTGAATGATCTTTTGCCCCGGTAACGAATTGCAAATGAGGAATTTTACCGGCAGCATTACAAATATTTCCAATTGCATACATAATAGCTGCGGGGTATACCGGAAAGGATTAATAATTTAGCAAAAAAGCATGCGGGCAATTTTTTTGAAACGGCGGGTTTTATACCCGTGTCATTTTAAGATTCTGAACGAGGGTTGAACGAAGGATATACGAAGGATATACGAAGATACTTCGGAAGCACCTGCGATGCGCAGGCGATGCGCAAGCAATGCGCAAGCAATGCACAAGCAACCCGTGAGCAGATAGCCCTTATACAATAACAGAGGCAGACGGAGGAATACACTATGTAGTATCAGACATGGAAGACACTCTCCCGTAAAGTGTGTAAGTTAAAAATATCAGGGTTTAGCTTTTTACTGTTGAACTCTTTTTCAACGACAGTTAAGGACTGGTTGACAGCAGTCGCTTTTTGACCACATCCGGGCCAGGCAGAGGAATTACTGAATTCTCAATGGCAGTTCAGGCAAACTAATCAAAACCCTTCTGCAATGATCTCCAGCATCCGCTTATTTTTAATAACCAGTTTTCTTGCCTGGCTGGTAAGGATGCCCTGCTCTTTAAAAAAAGAAATAACCCTTACCACCGTTTCTTCCGAGGTTTCAGAATAACAGGCGATATCTGCCCGGGACAGAGTGATGGCAGCTTCCTTGTTGTTTGTTTTATATTTTTCATGCAGAATAAGAAGGATCAGTGCCACTCTTTCTTTGGCTGATTTGTGAGATAAAGATCCTATGAGGTTGATCCATACATTGAATTCAAAACTTAATATCTCTACCAGGTTAAAAGACAGATTGGGCGAACGTTTTGCAATATCCAGGAAGCCCCTCCCTTCGTACACTTCAATTTCGCTTTCTTCTAAAATAATGGCTGATACCGGGTGTTTTTCATTGCACAAAAGCGGGCGAAAGCCAAAATACTCTCCTACCGTATAGATGTACACAATGCGGCTGTTACCTGCCTCTGCTGTTTGTTCAATTTTTATTTTGCCTTTTTTTACCTTGTACACCGCCCTGGGCATACTGCCTTCCCGGTACAACTCTTCCCCCTTTTTTAAACGGATGGTTTTTGATATGGCTTTTAATTCATTCATATATAACGGCAATACCTCATTAAACAGTTTGTCGCTTTTAAAATGGTATTTAGCTATGTCAAAATTCATGTATAATTTTTTTTAAAAGATTGACGCTCATCAACTCTTATGCATTGAAAATAATTTTCCTTTGTAAATCAGATAATTATAAAAAATAACAGTTTAATGTAAGATACTATGAATAAATCATAGATTTTTCAGGCATACTGGTATTCTAAACTATTAAAACCGGGAAAAATGAATTTTGAAATAAAAAAAATATTGGTACCTGTAGATTTTTCAGAAACCGCTAACAATGCCCTGGAAGTTGCCCTTGCTATGGCCGACAGGCACAAGGCCGAAATTCATTTATTGCATGTGGTGCAGGCAGGTATTTTTTTAAATCCTCCCGGTATGCATGGTTTTATACCAGGGATAGAGCAAACCTTATTAAAGGATGCAAATGAAAATATTAAAAAACATAAAACAACTATTCTAAAAAAACATGCGCTGCTGTTGCATACATATGTGGAAATTGGAAGTGTAGCCATGAGCATCAGCAAATATGTACACAATAATAAAATTGATATTGTGGTAATGGGTACACATGGGGCATCCGGATGGAGTGAATTTTTCCTGGGTTCCAATGCAATGGCTGCTATTAAAGAATGTGCCTGCCCGGTACTGACCGTTCCTCCTTCCTTTAAAAAAAGAACCTTTGACTCCATTTTATACCCCATCAGAAATGTAGAAGGGGTAATGGGAAAATACGATTACGTAAAACCTATCATTGAAAAAAACGAGGCCTCTATTTATCTCCTGGGCCTGGCCCATGTAGGGGAAGACTATGAGGCCGGACTGCTGGGCAACCAGCTCAAAGCCGTAAGGGAAGCCATTCAGCACAATAATAAATACATTGATTATGAAACCCACCAATGCGAGAACATAGCAGCCAAAGTATTGGAAGTAGCCCACAGAAGGAAGGATGATATTATGATCATTAACGCCACTTTAGACAAAGCATGGTACAAATTTTTTAGCGGCAGCTATACACAGCAGATCGTTAACCACTCAAAAATCCCGGTATTATCTGTAAAACCTTCACTGAGTCCCCGGTTAATAAAAGAACGGGAACAGTTTTTGGTTACAGAAGCACAGCATTATTTCCCTCTTACCATGCAAACAATTTAAAGTACGCCCAATGATCAATAATATAGAGATTTTAAATTTAGACATCAGCCATTACAAACAATTGCTGGAGGCTATGAAGGCTGCCTATGCCAACTGGACTGGCAATTTCTGGAGCGAAGCAGCTATCGAAAAACTGATTGCTAAATTTCCTGAAGGGCAATTTGTAATACTGGCTGATGATAAAGTAGTAGGGTGTGCCTTATCCATCATTGTAAAATATGAGGATTACGGCGATGATCACACCTATAAACAAATTACCGGCAATTATACTTTTTCTTCTCATAATGAAAAAGGCGATACACTTTACGGTATCGAAGTTTTTATACGCCCGGAATACAGGGGCCTCAGGCTTGGCCGCAGGTTATATGATGCCCGTAAAGAATTGTGTGAAAAACTGAATTTAAAAGCCATTGTATTTGGCGGAAGAATTCCCAACTATCATACCTATGCGGCTGAATTAAAATCGAGGGAGTATATTCAAAAGGTAAAGCTGAAAGAAATATTTGACCCGGTTTTATCCTTTCAGCTCAGCAATGATTTTCATGTAAAGAAAGTACTGAAGAACTACCTTCCCGAAGATGAACAAAGCCAGGAATTTGCTACTTTATTACAATGGGATAATGTTTATTACAGGCCGGAATACCTGCATAGTAACAGGCTGAGAAAAAATGTAAGGTTGGGCCTGGTGCAGTGGAAGATGCGTTTGTATAATTCATTGGAAGAGTTGTTTCAACAGGCTGAATTTTTTATTGATTCCGTTTCTAATTACAAGGCTGATTTTGTTGTATTTCCCGAATATTTTAACGGTCCGCTGATGGCAGAGTTCAACAATATGAGCGAATCTGAAGCCATGCGGGCATTGGCGCAATACACTTACCGGATAAGGGATAAATTCAGTGAATTTGCCGTGATGTATAATGTAAATATCATTGCCGGCAGCATGCCTTTGTATGAAGACAATGTGTTAAGGAATATAGGCTATGTATGCCATAGAAATGGCAAAGTGGAAATGTATGAAAAACTGCATGTAACTCCCGATGAAGAAAAATTCTGGGGATTAAAGGGTGGCCATACATTGCAAACTTATGATACGGATTCCGGTAAAATTGGTGTACTCATTTGTTATGATGTTGAATTCCCGGAACTATCAAGATTACTGGCAGATGAAGGGGTGCAGATACTTTTTGTGCCTTATCTTACTGATACCCAAAATTCTTATTTAAGAGTAAGGCTTTGTGCCCAGGCCAGGGCAATAGAAAATGAATGTTTTGTTGCCATTACAGGCAGCGTGGGCAACCTGCCTAAAATAGATAATCTGGATATTCAGTATTCCCAATCGGCGGTGTTTACGCCGAGCGATTTTGCTTTCCCTTCCAATGCCATCAAAAGTGAAGCCACTGCCAATACGGAAATGGTTCTTATTGCGGATGTGGACCTGAAATTACTGGATGAATTGCATGCCTACGGAAGCGTAAGAAATCTGAAAGACAGGAGAAAGGATTTTTATGAATTAAAAAAGTTATAACCGGGATTTAAAATAAGATGGGAAACCCGGTCACCTGTTTTCCTGTCTTTTTTTATTCTCAGCCTTTCACTATATCAATATCTTCATTCATTAAAATGGGTAAATTTTTAAACCGCAGAAAGATATTGCCGGTAGTGATCACATCTTTCTGGCAGTAATTGGCAATACGATCCAGGCTGGCTTTTCTTTCCTCTTCTGTTCCTTTCCAGAACAGCTCTCCTACCATACTCCCATCAATATCATCTTTGGGGGAAGGAATACCCAGTGCGGCCGCCAGCAATTTTAAAGACGTATAATTTTTGTAATCGCCAAAACGCCAGTATTGAAAAGTATCTACAATATTGGTTTCCCATGGCTTCATATTCTGAAAATCGAGATAGCGGGGAACTGGCAGGTAATTAATAAGCAACCTTCTGCAGATAAAAGGAATATCAAACTCTTTGATATTGTGCCCGGCAAAACACCAGTTCTTATTATTGCTTTCTATTTTATTGATAGTGGTAATAAACTGTTGTAATATTTCTTTCTCCTCAAAACCATAAAAAGATTTCACCCGCATGCGCAGGCTTTCTTCCCTGTTAAAATAAGCCATACTTATACAAACTATTTTGGCAAACTCAGCCATAATACCCGCCCGCATGGTATAAAATTCTGCGGGGGAAACTCCTTCAGGAATGCTGTTCTTTGTTTTTTCTTCCCATAATTGTTTCCACTCCTCAGTCAATAAATTAAATTCAGGTGAGGTCGGAGCTGTTTCAATATCCAGGATGATCAGGTCTTCGGGGCGTATCTGTTGCATAAGATTATTATTCAAATAGTAAACTACAACATGTAAATAAAAATACAATGGGATTTTTAACAGGAACTCAATCAATCTGTAACGAGGCTCGCGAAACATGCATTTTACCAGGGGCATGATCTTCTGAAAATCCTGCATGCTTTCCACAGGATTCCGGGTACAGTTCATGGGGTTGTACTAACAACAATAAACATTTCATAACACTAAAGCATTAATAATCAGGATGATTTTTTTTGGGGTAATATCATATATTTACGTGTTAGCTGCAAGCATAAACCTTAAAATTTATAACGAAAATGAAACATTGTATTTTATTGTTTCTTTTATTAACTGTTATCGGTTATTCATATTCCCAAACCACCGTTTTGGGATATTATGTAAATAAAAAAAATGACACACTTCGAACTGAAATAAAAATACCAAAATCGATTTTTGGATCAGTGGACTTCTCAAAATTTCTTTTTAAAGTTGAAGTTAATGACAGTATCAGTGGAGCAAAGAAATTTAAGCCCGAAGACATCAAAAGTTTTTGGTTTTTATATAATGGAGAGAATTATAGATTTTTTTCAAAGCCTACTATTACCCAAAAGAATCTTAGATTCCTTCAACCGGTCATTCTTGGACAAAAAACCAGTCTTTATCAGTTTCAGACCGCAGATCAAAACGGAAATCTTCTTGGAACTTTTTATACTTTCGAAAAGGCAGACGGTACATACACATTTTTAAACACTGGAATAAGGAGTCTTGACAAGCTTAAAAACACACTAAGAGAATTTTATAAAGACAACTTAGAATTACAACAACTAATTAATTCAAAGTTTCAAACCAGAATGTCCATAAAAAATGACATCATCAAAATAGTACAGACTGCAAACAAATCTTAACTGACGGTTAAATTGGCAATTGAGAAATTAGGTTTCATGAGTAAACTTCGTAGAGTAGATGCCAGCAGCCAACAATGCATTGGCAAAAGTCAGGGCGGGATATCGGAACTTGTGCAGCAGCAACATGGCAGCAACGGTTGGGGCTGGACTCGTTCTAATGAACTTTTCATTAATTTCAACATCACAATTTTAAAAAGCATTACCACCGGGCTGGACCAGCAACAAATCCCCTGCCCTTCGCCAATGCAAAACGTTAGTGGCAAGTTAAGACAACCCACCCTACAACATTAAATGAACATTTAAAAATGAAAAAAATAATAACCATTTTCTTTATTCTAATTACTCTGAATTGCTTTTGCCAGTCACATTCATTTTACTCACAGCCAGACACTTTAAGCATAGACTCAAAAACATTCGGAACTATAAGAAAAATCACTATAAGCATTCCTAATGATTATGGCAAACTAAAACAACCTAAAAATTGTATTCTTTATGTCGACGGAGATGATGATGAAATTGCAGGTACAATATTACAAGCGACGAATAATTTATATTTGTACGATGACATTCCACAGAGTATTTTAGTTGGTGTATTTCACGAAAACAGAGACCAGGAGTTACAAGAAAAGAATAAACTCTATGATTTTATTACTAATGAGGTGCTTCCAAAAATTACAGAAATATATTCTGTAAAAAAAGAAATAACAATTGTAGGGCACTCGTTTGGAGCATATTTTTCAACTTTTTGTTTTTTTAAAAACAATGCACTCTTTAATAACTGTATCGCAATAAGCCCAGCCTATTGGCCAAACAAAAATGACATTTATACATTAGCGGAACAGGAATTAAAGAAACAAGTAAAATTAACAGGGAACTTTTATTTAGCCATTGGCGATAAAAGATGGGACGATATTTCTTTAAGAGACGGAGTTCTAAAATTCAAAAAAATATTTGAAAGCAAAAAAAATACATTTAGTTTTCGGTTTAATGATTTAATCGGTTTCAATCATAATTCTTCACCAACAGTTGGATTTGGATTAGGATTGAATTTTTGCTTTGACGAGTGGGAATGGGGAAGTGTTTTGGAAGACCAAAATAGGAGAATCAAATCATTTCCAAATTTTTGGAGACACTATGAGTTAAAAGCCGATGCATTAAGACATCTAAAACGAACAAATGAAGCTATAGAAACTTATAAAACCACAATAGAAAAATTAAATTTAGACAAAGAAATTTCAATTACTGACAGGAAGCTTTTCTTAAAAAGAATAGAGGATAAAATGAGGCAATAACCTGCCACCAACATGGGGTTTTATACAAGTTGGGCTTGACAAACTCAGCTTCAACAAATTGCAAAGCCAGGCAGCAGTTCCGGGCGGACGAATATAAAATTCCCCACCATCGGCAATACCTGCACGTTAGCTGATATTTATAACAACAAAACCTCAGACAACAGAAGAAATGAATGAATATGACGGACTATTTCAAACTTGTCAGAGTTTCCTTGGACAAAATATTGAACAAATTACCTTCTATTTAGATGAAGATGACATAGACTACAGTGAGCAACCTAACAAATATGGAAAAAGCCTTTTGAACGCAATTGAACTAAAGATTTCAGGTAAGACATATTGCTTAGGAAACTTATTTTTAAACAAAGATTTTGACGGACTAAACATTTTAAGGGGACACACTATTGACTACGAAAACATTGAAAATAAGAAGCCTGTTTTATATCCGTCTGAAATTATAGGACAACAAATTACAAAGACAATTATATATTGGACCAAATCACTTTTGGGAAAATATTTTGTACCGCAGGAAATAGAGTTTAGAACAACAAAGCATTTTTTACTTTGTTCAGCAATTGAGGTAAATGGCGGAGAAGTAAATTGTCCATTAACAGACGAAATACTTGTAGTCGAAAGTGAATTAAGTTTAATAAGATTTCAACTGGGAGAGCTCGGAATTTTGAAAAATAATAGATATATATTCAATAACAGTGAAGAACTGATGAAGTATGCAAAAAACATCAGCTAACAATGCATTGGCAAAAGTCAGGGCGGGACATTGGAACTTGTACAGCAACGACATGGCAGCGGTGGTTAGGGGCTTGACTCATACTAATGGACTTTTCATTAATTTCAACATCACAATTTTAAAAAACATTTACTGCGGGCTGGACCAGCAATGAATTCCCTGCCCTTCGCCAATGCAGGCCGTTGGTGGCAATTTAAGATGACATTTGACATTAACAAATATCTTGTTCCCTTAGACGTAATTGATCATTCAAGGGTTTTATCAACATGGAGATGGTTGATAGGTGCCAAATCTATTGTCGCATTGACTAAATCAGGTGACGCATTACTTAAAGATGAAAACGAAAGTCTCTTTTTTCTTGATGTGGGCGGTGGAACACTTGAGTTTATCGCAGAGAGCTTTTATGATTTTTTTGAAGAAAATCTAAGCTATGAACAGACAGAAGAACTACTGCTCCCGATTTTGGTTGACAAACTTGAGCTTCATGGAATAGTTCTCAAACCGGGACAAGTTTACTCTTACCGTCTTTTGCCAATTGCAAGTGGAACTTACGATGAGAAAAACATGTTTGCTTTGGATTTGTATGAGCATTTTGGCGTAACTGGAGAAATACATTTTCAATTGAAGGGTCTTCCCGACGGGACAAGAATTGAATTTAAAGGTGAGACAACCATCAAATTTGAAGGTGACAACGAAAAGTAGAAAACTGCCGCTAACAATGCATTGGCAAAAGTCAGGGCTGGACATTGGAACTTCGGCAGCAACAACATGGCAGCAGCGGTTGGGGCGGGACTCTTTCTAATGAACTTTTCACTAATTTCAACATTACAATTTCAATCATCATTTCCACCGGGCAGGACAAACAATGAAGCCCCTGCCCTTCGCCAATGCAAAACGTTGGCTGCAATATTCCCTTACTATGCGAAAAAGACTTTTAATTTTAATAGCAATAATTTCAGGGACACTTCTATTATCTTTTTCGTTAGTCTTTTTAAGACACAGGTTTGAGGAAGCACAAAGTTCGGGCGTACAATTTATTTTTTCAAAGCAGGACTATTTATTTGGATTAATCTTTTCGACATTTTTATTAACTATTCCAGCTTTCATTTTAGGATTTATTAGTTGGTTCCTTTTCAAAACGAAACAGTCCGATAAAGTATTTCACTTTATTTTTTTTAATTTCATCGGTTTGACACTTTTACTTCTTGCAAACTCAAATGAAATTTATAAAATTTGGCATTACAATAAATACCAAGCCAACATTGACTATAATGAATCGTTGACAGAACGTAATGGTGGTTTCCTTGACACTTGTATGATAATAGTACAAAACGATATAAAACGACACGGTGTTTTACCAAATGATTATAGAATTTTAAGTTACAGCTATGACCAAGAACTGACAATGATTCCAAGAGATACAACAAATAAATACTACTCGTTTGACATTTTATATTCTAAAAATAATTCTGACGCTAAGACGGTAAGAGCAGCAAGCTATTTTATCAATTTTAATCATAAATTCAAACGAGTTTACGATGTGGACACCAAAGACGAGAAAGTGAGAAAGCAAATTGAAAGGTTAAAGAAAAATTTTAAAGACCTTAAAAATGTTCTAGATAAATTTCCAGACTCAACAGACCAGGAGCTTGATAAATTGAGAGAGCAATTAGAGCCGTTAGACTAATACTGCAGCCAACATGAAATCTGTGTAAAAAACCAAATAAAAAAGCAACTTTTTTAAGGTTGAACAGAGCAATAATTGGGTTGATATAACTCTTGCCGTGGTCGGCACCAGCTGCCGTGGCCTCGGCTTCGAGCCACGAATAATGCTCTAACAAATCATTCTCGGCCCAATAGAAGTTCCCAAAAGGTATGTCGCACAAGTGAGTGCCTCCGCCTCACGGACGGGGCAAGCTATAACGATGCTGCTATGAAATGCAAATACTGGTAAACAATTTATTTTCCTAATGATAAAACAAATGCTGGTTAGCAAAACTCATTGCAGGGCTAAAGCCCGGAGCATTCATTTCATATGATCCAACAATCCCCGGCCTTAAGGCCGGGGCAATTCACAAAACAAAAACCCACCTCTCTTGCCGACAGGGCAAGCGGATCGCAATTAAAATGTGTATTGTCCTAACGACAATAAGCATTTGATACCGCTAATCTGCTGATTATGAAGAGTTGGCTTTTTGATTGAGTTACGTATATTTATGTGTTGTGTGTAATTTTTTGAAATACTCTAATAACTCAACCAGGACTTAAAATGCAAAAGCTTTTTATAACCCTTTATACAATCATCTGTTTGACAGCTTGCGGGCAGACAAATTCAAACAGTCCAAACACTAACTCTACCGACATCACAACTACTTTGACAAAATCTCAAAAAATGGACACAGTACACTTTTGGAAAATTATGGATTGTGGTTTTGAAAAGGGAAAGTTTGACAATAAACTCAAAGAACAAGCAATCCTTGAACAACTCGTTAAGCTGACACCAACACAAATTCAAGAATTTGAAATCATATTCCAACAAATGAATAAAAAGTCAAGTACTCAAGAAAACTGCGCGGCACAGACAATCATAGAAGGAGGTTCATCTGATGATAGGTTTTTTTATTTCCGTTGTTGGCTTATCTCATTAGGACAAAATAACTTTGATGCGACATTAGAAAATCCAGATTATCTAGCCTCTCTTGACATTCCATTTAATAAAAAATATGGAATGATGTATTGCCAATTTGAGGAACTAATTCCAATGGCTGACAGAGCTTATGAAATTGTAACAAAGAAAGACCCTTCAACTGATACAACATTTCCGAGACCTCATGCAGACAAATTAGGGCTATTTTACGACAGTGGTACCGAAATGACAGGTATTGATTGGGAGTATGACGATTTACCTAAAATACTTCCGTTGTTAAGCAAAAAATACCCTGACAATTAAAACTACACGAAATTCGGTTTGCTGCTATGCTGGCAGACATAGTAACAATCGTCTACAAAAAGCCAGGCAGCGGTTCCAGGCGGACGAATATAAAATTCCCCACCATCGGAAATACCTGCCTGTTAGCTGCAAGGCTAGAGCACTACATATTTCGAAACGTGTAAAAACATTTTTCTTCTATGTTAACGGACCAGATTATTCATCTTTAATCAATTTTAATGTTGCCTTACAAATACTACCAGTTTCTCATACCAGGCCTAATGTTATTTTTGTTTAGCAGCTGTGGACCCACTTCATACAAAGAGAAAATTATCGGCACATGGGAAACGTTTCTTGATAAAGAAAAAGAAAAAGCTCAATTAGAAACATTGAGAGCATTGAATAGGAAAATCATCATGACATTCAATTCGGATCACTCATTAATAAGCCAAATGGTTAGAAGAGGAGAAGTATTGGACAGCTATGTAGCAACTTACGATTTCGAAAACGATCAAAAACATTTAATAGTTTATAGAGAAGGGAAAAAAGACAGAAAAAATGTAGCAGAGATAGTTAATCTCACTAATTCAGTTTTGACTCTTGTAGATATCACGGGAACCGGCGACACTTTAAATCTCAAAAAAATCAGATAAATATCCCTGCAGCTAACATAGCATTGCCGCAATTCGGGCGGACAGTCAGATTCTAAGCATTATCTTTGCAAATCCCAGCTTCAGTTCCAGCGGGCGAATATCTATCAGCTTTAGTTCTTAACTTCATCAACATATTTTCAATCAGCAGCGGCCCGGGCAAACGGAATACTAATTACCGACCTGCATTATGCCCTGCTCGTTAGCGGTAATTTTTATGGGAGCACCTTTCTCTGACATAACATTATACACTCCCACTCCTCACAAAGTTGGGACACCAGAATATATTGAGGATACTTCACTTACAAATTTTGTGAGTGACCTATATGTTCAAAAAATGTATGGTTACAAGCCATCAAAAACAAGTAGGATAACTATTCAACCCGCCTATCACGGGATCTGGGATCGAACATGGAAAACTGGTTCTATCGTTGCTATCGCTCCGTTCTACAGTCATGATAAATTTGCTTCGCTTGACAAAAACGGTAAGTATAAATATATTCTTGACATTATTCAAGTTGCTACACTTCAATTAAGTGAGGAATATCATTGGGATAAGACTGTTTTTCAAAAGGCTTATAAAGAGGTTATCGAAAGTGATTTTGAATTTAAAATCACATACCCGCCAAAAATGTCGAGAGATAAAAAGAAAGTTGGGCAGGTGGTTATAGAGAAAACTGAAAAGCGAACCATTCTTAGTTTATTATTTACAATAGATGACCATACAAAAAAGGTTAAGCTTTTTGAAAATACAAACTGGTTTTGGTACGACGTAGCATACAAATTGGTAAAAAATTCTAAATGGCTCGACAATAACAGCTTCGGAGTGCATTTAAAGAACAACGAAAAATTTGCCTACTATTCACTCCTTGACGATGTGATAATTGGGAAATTGGACTTCGAAGAAAATGAATTTACCTTCTAAAACTACCGCTAACATCAGATTTGCCGCTATACCCGCACACAAATAAACTTTCATATTGGCCTACCCCCCTGATCTCCCCACCATAAGAGCATTTCAATCAGTGCAGACAGCCCCTCTTTACCCCTGGCAAAAAAAATTACAGCTTCTACTGCTCCAAATAGAAAATATATTACAATAAAAAACCTATTTATAGAAGTCTGTCCAATCCGTTGTAGTAGAACCATTATTTTTTGCGTTTTGTGAACAAAAACACAACAACCCACACAATTTTATTCCCTCCATTTCAGTTAGCTACATACAAATAGTTAATCCATAATCCTTATCAACAATGAGCAATCGGTTCCCTAGACCTATTTGCATATTGGCTTTCTTTGTGTCATTTGCTTTACCTCTAAAAGCACAGATAACCGCCAATTTTAATGCAACACCTACTGAAGGCTGCGCCCCGCTGCTGGTATCCTTTTCCGATCTGTCAACCGGAAATCCTTCCGGCTGGAAATGGGACCTCGGCAACAGTACCATTTCTTACCTGCAAAATCCAAGCGTTACTTATTTTAATCCCGGCGAATACAGCGTAAAACTGGTTGTTCAAAATGCTGGCGGCAAAGATTCGCTGATTAAAACGGCTTACATTAAAGTATATGCTGCACCACAGGTTAGTTTTGATGCGCCTGTAACTTCCGGCTGTTCTCCGTTGCCGGTAAACTTTAATAATACCAGTACAGCAGGCAACGGTACCATCAGCAGTTATTTATGGGATTTTGGCGATGGCAACA
>Ga0351832_1041_pt1 | contig 20785 bp, 17 predicted proteins | sample BONcelHFGM3001C4_FD_206750 | JGI IMG/M metagenome (GOLD analysis project Ga0351832, IMG submission 206750) | Enriched cells from coal bed in the Powder River Basin, Montana, United States - BONCAT cells FGM rep1 HSBNCT.FGM.300.1.C4 ...
ATTGTTCCGATTATTATGCTGATCATTTTCAGAAAGCGGGGCTGGTTCTGATCGGGATCCGGATTAGAGGGATACGCGGATTATCGGGCTATATTTGATTCCTTTGCAGCCATAGGGTATCAGCAATTACGGAAAGGAGAAAATTAAAGCATTTTCAAATGACATTATAGGAGACCACTGATAACGTTAACTTCAAAAAATTTAAAGCAATCTTCATCTGCACAAAGCGTTTTGGTTCAAAAATTCCTGAGTTATTTATTATAATGTCCACTTCAGGTAAGCTACTTATCAATCTATAAACTTCATCAACTTTTGAAAAATCTGTATCAATACCAGCTACGTCAGCATTTACTACTAATGACTCTAATTCATCTGCAGCGTTATCCACACTTTTTTTTGTCCTTCCGTTAATAATAACTTTAGCTCCTTCCTGCAGGAGTCATTGTTCAATAACGAATCCTATCCCGGCAGTAGAACCACTTATAAATACAATCTTACTTTTTAGTTGTAAATCCATTTTCCTATTTTTATGGTTGCATACAAAATGGTAATCACTGCGACCGTAGCTTGAAAAAACAAGACAATTATAAGATAGTTTCGCATGATAATACACCTGCTGACTATTTTTTGATTAGCTGTATTTCTCCATGAATTTTAATTTCATCACCTACAACAACATTACCAGCCTCAGTAAATGCGCCCCAGGTTAACCCAAATTCCTTACGGTTTATTTTTCCATTTATTGTGAAGCCTGCTTTTGTTTGGCCGTAGGGATCAACAACTATTCCTCCAAATTCAGCATCGACAGTAATAATATTCGTAACGTCCCGAATGGCAAGGTTGCCAGTGAGTTTGCCTACATTGCCAGTTTGATAATATGAAATTCCATTAAATTTTATTTGATTGTACACTTCGCTATCAAAAAAGTCAGCAGACTGGAGGTGAGTGTCCCTGTCTTTATTATTTGTTTCCACAGATGCCGTGTCAATCGTAAATAATACATCCTGCATTGTTGCGAAATCATCATCCTCTGTTGTTGCTTCCAGGTAAAATTTCTTAAAATGGCCTGTCACCATACTAATCATCAGGTGCTTTACCTTGAATTGAATTTCGCTATGAGTTGGATCGATCAACCATTTGTTCTTTGACATTGTTTCTTTAATTTACTTATGAATAAAATGATTTAAAATTTGAGTTGCGCAGTGAATCCCGTAAATAAAATATTCTTGCCCGCACTCGCTTTTTTTAAATATGCTTCAGGCTTGAACCAGGTAAACTCTACCCTGAAATACAAAAACATATTAGGTGTATAGGTAAGTTCTGTTGCATATTGCTGACCAATAAATTTGCTGTCGTTATTTTTACCAGAATAGATCAATGCTGTATTTGGAGCATAAATACCATCATTACGACTATAGCGCCAAAAAGCATCATAATCAAAAGTAAGATCCATGTTTTTTGACAGATTAAAAGAAACAGATGGATGGATGTCCTCTAAGTTAGATGGACCAATGAGCGCGGCCAATCCAAAGTAGGCGCCTCGTGGAAATAGAGGATTAAAGGAATTTAATTTATTATCGCCGTAGTTTTTATCTCCGGTAATGAGTTCTGTCTTCAATCCTATTTGTGGCTTAAACTTCCACGAACTAAAACTGTACGAGGTATTGGACGAGATCGTCCAGGCGGAAATATCTTTTGCTGCGAATTTTCCGAATTGATAAAGTCCTTCAATGTCATACTGCCAGTTATCTGATTTTTTCCAAATTCGTGTACCGATGGAGTGTCGTATTTCTTTTCCTTTTCCATCATCAAAAGTTGTTGAGGTTTTTGACAAACCCAAATAATAAAAGTCAGTATTTGGGAGCAATGGAATTTTTTTTATAACTACATAAGCACCCCAGAATTTTGTATTACTGTTATACCCGTCGTCAAAAATATTTTGTTTGGAAAGAACATAATGAGAGAAGAAAGCATCTCCCTTTAAACGTTCATTGGTATACATCAATTTTGCTGCATCAAAAGACTGCCGGTTATTTGGGCCATCTCTTAAAGCAACCAGTCTTTGAGATCCGTAAGAGAATTCCTGCCGGCCAAATCGGAGTAATAAATGTTGTTGTTTTGATACAACAGGTAATGTGATATCAATAAAAGCCTGGTGCAGGTCTAATTGATTTTCATCCACGCCGGAAGTCCTAGCAACTTTGCCATTCGCCAAACTACTTTGTAATTGTATGAATGACCGTAAATATTTTCCGAAATGAGAATCAGCGTGGGTGAGATAACGGGTTAAAATATATCCATCTTTATCTTTTGGTGACTCTCCCCAATCTTCATTTTTGAAATAGAAATACTGGTACCTGATTTCGCCGCCAAAACTGACGTAGGTCTTTCCGTTTTTTGAAAGTGGGCTATATTTTGTTTTTTTATACCAGTTAAGACTGCTGTCTTTTTTTAGTGAAGCATAATCTTCATCATATCTTAACGGTTTGAAGGTTTGTGAGGTCTGGGCATATAAGTCAACCTGACAAAAGTGAATTACCAGTATAAAGATTATTTTTTTCATGATTAAAATTTTCTGATTATGGCAACTCCTGTTACTATCAATACTATGCCCAGCAACTTCCATAGGTTAACAGAATGTTTTTGTGCAACAAGGATATTAAAATGATCCAGCAAGACTGACATGATCATTTGGCCAGTTACAATAAATCCAAAAGTCATCGCCGGGCCAATTTGGGGAAATGCCAAAATAATTGAGGTAACATAAAAAGCACCCAATACACCTGCTATAAAAACATAAGCTGGAGCGTTTCGCAATCCAGCCCATGCTACATACTGTTTTGTAAGAATACTGTATAAAAAAATCGAAAGCGCACCCACAATAAAAGAAATAAGCGATGCATGCACGGGACTTTCAACTGCCTTTCCTAGCCGCGTATTTAAACCTGCCTGGATTGGTTGGAATGCGCCAGACAGTAATGCTATTATAATCCAGGTGATTTTCATTTTATTATTTTTTTAGAAATGTAATTATCAACAGAGTATTTGCCCGGCCCCATAAATAGTATGAGAAAAAAAATAACACTGTAAATAAATGGAGTGTCTCTTACCGTGGCAGCATCATTCCAATGCAAAACAAAATAACCTGTAAGGGTAACTGCAAGGCTTGGTAAGGTTGCCAGCCTGGTGCACAACCCTATTAGTACCAGGAATGGAAAAAAAATATTCGCAAACACAGCAAAAGCGTAATTAAAATCCTCTGGCAGGTGCAGTGGATTGGGAACCTGTTCTGCCGCTGCCACGCCTATACCTAATTTTTTAAACCCGTGTACAAAAATCATTTCCAGGCTAATGGCAATGCGGAAAAATAACATGGAGATATTAAAAAGAAAATATGTTACAGATGTATTAACCGACCGGACAAATAGCTGCTTCATAAATTAGTTGTTTTGATAACCGCCATAAAATTTTACAGGGCTCCATGATGGAATAACCTCAGGAAGTTCAGGAGCCAGCTTTTGATATGCTCCTTCTGCATACACTACCTTGCCATTTACAATGGTTAGCAATGAATGAATACCCCTGATGTCATCAATTGGTATTGAAAAATAATCCTTGTTCAAGATCACCATATCTGCATACTGCCCTGCTTCAATTTTTCCTTTTGTTTTTTCTTCTTCGCTAAACCAGGCACTACCGGTTCCGTATAGTTGCAGCGCTTCAAATCTCGACAGAACATCTTTAACAGGCCAAAACTGGTAGCCACCCATTGTTTTACCCGTAACAGCCCAATGCAAACTCATCCATGGATTGAAGGTTGATATTCTTGTAGCATCTGTGCCAAGGCCAACGGGAATGCCCATGTGTAACATTCTGCGAATGGGTGGTAGCTGGTGATCAGGTTCACCATACATTTTTTTATACAATTCACCCTGGTAATACATCCTGAATTGTACAGCTATGCCGCCACCTAATTTTTTTACCCTTCGTAATTGGCTGTCAGTGATGGTTTCGGCGTGATCAAAAAACCACCGGAGTCCATTGAATGGAGTTTCTTGATTTATTTTTTCAAATATATTTAGCATTCTTTCTATTGATTCTCCATACGTAGCATGTAACCGAAACGGCCAGTGATTTTTTACCAACAAACGAATGATGGGTTCAAGATCGGTTTCCATATCTTTTGATAACTCTATTCTTGGCTCTAAAAAATTTTCAAAATCTGCTGCACTGGCTACTAAATTTTCTCCTGCCCCTTCTGCCATGTAGCCATTTGCGATAAACATATTATTATTCTTGTTGAGCCGTGTATTGGCTACCCATTTTTCGTAATCCTGGTATTCCCTTCCTTTTACCTGTGCAAATAAATAGTAAGAAGTACGGAGAGTTAACTTACCCTGCTTTGCCAGTTCTAATGCAATGCTATAATCATCGGGATAATTTTGTCCACCACCAGCAGCATCAATAGCACTTGTTAACCCAAATCTGTTTAGTTCATGATAATATTGCTGTGTTGAGTTCAATCTTTCTTCATGATTTAGCACTGTGGTTAAGGCCAGTGTTGTGTAGATTGCTTTGGGTGTTAGTTTGGCATACAGCATACCAGTTGGATTTCCTTTGTGATCCAGTTCCACGAGGCTTCCATCATACTTTGTATCCTTACTATATTTTAAAACTTCAATTCCTTTTTTATTCAGGAAGGCTTTGCCATACAGGTAAGTAATAAACACCGGTTTATCAGGAACAGCTTCATTGATTTCCTCAAGAGTCGGTTGTCTTTTTTCTTCAAACTGATATTCATTCCAACCACCGATTACTTTTATCCATATGCCTTCCGGTGTACGTGCAGCCTGTTCTTTGAGCATTTCCATTGCACGTTTTAATGTTTTTACGCCATCCCATCTTAATTCTGCATTATAGTGCAACCCTTCGCGTATGATATGAATATGGCTGTCGTTTAATCCTGGGACAACGGTGTTACCTGCAGCATCAATTAACTGAGTGTTTGAATTTTTAAAACCGGTGAGTATTATTTTAGAACTACCCACGGCGAGTATGATTCCATCTTTTATTGCAACCGCCTGCCTGAATTCACCGGGCTTTGACATAGTTGCTATTTTACCATTGTATATAATGAGATCGGCATTTTGCTGAGCAGATGCTCCTGTTATAATTACCAATAGTATTGACAGTACAGTTATTTTTTTCATGATTTTTTTTTGATAGCAAAAGAAGATTGGTGAATAGGGTACGGATAAAAGCGACTTTGAAAACATAGAAGAAAAAACTACATTATTTTTCGACAGCCTTTGCAGCAGTTTCAATTATATTAGCAACAGCCTTTGCATTGGACATAAATATTACATGACTACCCTTAAGTTCTGAAACAACTGATCCGGCTCTTTTGTACATGCTGCGTTCAATATCTGGGTTGATACTTTTGTCTTCAGTGGCAACAATCGCATAAGAAGTTTTTGTTTTCCATGCTGCCTGGGTAAGCGATGTTACAAAACATTTTACAGCAATAGGACCTTGTGAAGCATACATAAATTCAGCTTTTTCTTTACTTATATCCGCTGCAAAACCCGTATGATATTTCGCTTTGTCATACCACACAAAACCTTTTTCATCAGGCGGTAGAATGCCGTTTTCAGCAGCTGGAGCAGCAGTCTTTATAAGGTCGAGTCCAGACTCGCCGACTTGTGGTACAAACGCCGCAACATACACCAGGCTGCTAACTTTTGAATGAACACCAGCCTGTGTAATTACAGCACCGCCCCATGAATGACCCACCAGCACAGTCGGGCCATCCTGTTTATCCAATATCCTTTCTGTTGCAGCAACATCATCTTCAAGGGAAGTGAGTGGATTTTGAACCAATGTTACTTTATATCCCTTTGCCTGCAGAATGTTGAATACAGCTTCCCAGCCGGATGCATCAGCAAATGCACCATGAACAATAACAATATTGCTTAATCCCTTTACAGGTTGACCAGCTACACCTGTCAGGAGGCCAAGCATAATCATTGCAGATAGTAAACTCTTTTGAAACCCTATTTTATTTTTCATTTTCTTTCTTTTTAGGTGTTTTAATTATTTGAATGGGTTAATGTTTCAGCATGCCATGCGCATATTGTGCACCGATGCCATAGGCTCCACCATATTTTATTACCAGGTCTATCACGGCGTTATAGGTTGATTGCCTTGCCCAGTCTCTTTGCAACTCTAATAAATACTGGAGCGACGTCATTGGCTTTGCGCCTGCCTGTATCATTCGTTGTATTGCTCTGTCATGAGCCTCCGCACTTACATCGCCGCAAGCATCTGTAATGATATACGCCTCATAACCATCGGCAATGGCCGACAGAGCAGGGCCTACAATGCACACACTTGTCCACAATCCTGCAAATACAATTTTCTTTTTTCCTTTGGCGATGATGGCTTTGTAAGCATTTACATCTTCCCAGGTATTCATACTGCTTCTGTCTATGTAATTTGAAGTGGCCTGCGGATAAAACAATTCTAACTCTGGGAACACCGGGCCGCTGAATGATTTTTCAGCAACTGTAGTCACAACGGTTGCAACGTTGAATATTTTTGAAGCGCCAGCTATCAGTGCAGTATTATTTCTCAGTTCGATAATGCTGCCGTTCTTTGCTGCAAAAGCCATTTGACTTTCAAAATCGATTAGTACCAATTCATGATTTGCCGGACTCAATAATTCTGAAGATGGTTTTTGTGCGCTGGCGGTTAATGTAAGAGCAATTAGAAAGAAAGCCGGTATTGATTTTTTCATTTCTTTAAATTTATTGATTGATAAAACTGTTAATGCAGTGGCTCACTTACCAGTAAAGAAAGCCATCAGGCCTTTTTGCACCTGTGCAGTTTGTTCCTGCACTACCCAATGCCCTGAGCCCATAATTTTGGTTTCAGAAACATTATCAGCAACAAGCCTGCAATGTGTTGCTAAAAATGGTGCACTAAAATATTCTCCACCCATTGCCAGTAATGGCATCTTTAATTTTTTTTTCATGAATTCAAGATTGTCTTTTACATCTTGAGGAAATTCTCCAAACCAGTGAAAACAACCGGTAGTAGCTCCTTTGGTAGAAAAGGCTCTTATAAATTCATCAGCTTCTTCCTTTGTAAAAGGCTTCTTTACAAAGCCCACCTGTGGCCAGAAGTCAGTCAGAAATTCCCTTTCATGACCTGCAACTATTTCACCGGCAACAGGGCGTGCAAAGAATCCAAAGTGCCATACTGTTGTCGAAATTTGTTTCCATACGGGTTCTACCCCGGGAATCAATGCATCAAGCAATGCCATTTTTTTTACTTCGTCTCCAAATTGTGCAGCATAAGCGTAAGCCACCATTAACCCAATATCATGACCAACCAGGTTTATACTTTTATATCCTAAGTGTTTCATCAATTCGTGTATGTCTGTTGCCATTGTTTTTTTATCATAGCCATCTTCAGGCTTATCCGATTCTCCGGTACCCCTGAGATCAGGTGCTATCACAGTAAAATGTTTGGATAGTTCCGGCAGCAGGCGATTCCACATAAACCAGTTTTGTCCAAAACCATGTATCAGTACTAAAGGCTCACCTTCACCGCCAATAACATAATGAATGTTTACACCATTCACATTAGCTGTTTGATGTTTAAAATTGGATGGAGGTGCTGCTGGTTTAAGTAATACCTGTTCTGAGGAAGAGGCGACAACTGAAGTATCTTTAATTGAAGCTTTAGTTTCACCTGTACCATTACAGGATGCCATAAAAAAAATTGAATTGATTAGTAAAAAAAGGTAAAGCAAATTGACTTTTGTAATGTGTTTGCTTAACTGGATTGCGTTAGTGTTCATATTATTTTTTTTAAGTGTGAGCGTTTGTTTTAAACCGAATAGGTGTTCTTATTTTCCTTTGTCGGCTTTGATTTCCTTGTAAGCACCGGGAAGATTAAAATTGAAATGAAGCCAGTCAAAAAGCACATAACCTTTGTTGTATTCATCCATCTTTACAGCTTCTTTTGTTTGTTCAAGCGTAAGGCCCTTATCAACGGCATCTGCTACCTTTTTTTTAAGCGCTTCCACATATTCAACTGTATATTTTATTCCTGCCTTTGTTGTGATGCGCCCATGCCCGGGAACAACAATTGCATCATCAGGTAAAAAGTCATACATCTTTTTTAAGTTTTCGGCCGGTTCCAGGAAATAACCATCGAATAACCATGGTATGGCAGGGCTCTCTGCAATAAAAGGATTACCTGCCCAGAAAACTTTTGAAGATGCCAGCCAGATAAAAAGGTCAGCAGGTGACTGCGCAATCCCGGTGTTTACCAACTCTATAATTTTTCCTTTACCCAAATCGAGTTTTAAAGAATTGTTTTTTGGAATCACTACATCGGCAGGCCTGAAAGTGGTTGCTTCTATTCCTTTTTCTTTGCCAAAAAGCATTACCATGAACTGCTTAATGTGCTCATAGTTTTTAGCAAGATTCTCGTTGGCAAGTTCATTTTGAATGATAATAGTAGAAGGAGGCAAGAGATAGTTGGTAAAACAATGGTCACCATGATCACTGGTATTTATAGCGTAGATGATGGGTTTGTCGGTTACGGATTTTATCAGTTTTATTTGCTGATCAAACAATCGTTTTGTTAACATTACTTCAATCATTACTACTCCCTTTTCGCCTACGATGAACCCGCCGTTGGTAGCTTGCGGAATACCTTTAGTTGTTTCTGTTTCCGCTGTTGCAGGAATGATGGCGTACACATCAGTTGCTATTTTACGCAGCTTAAGTTCTACTTTGTCAGCATCCCATATTGGAATCTGAGGAGGCATCGGGAATTGTCCTGATACAGTAAAAAAAATCAAAATGCACAGGCTTAAGGCAAAAACAATTTTTGTTTTTTTCATTTTAGAAAGGTTTAAAAGTGGTAATAATACATTTACAATATTTGTTGCTGAATCCAGTTGAGGATATAATCTGCATCTTCTTTCCACGTAGCTTGCCCTAGCACAAAATGATTTCGACCCTCAAATTCTTTGTAATCGGTAATTGAATTGCCCTGTTTATGTTTTTTGTAATTGCTGTAATTCAAAGAAGCCGGTATGCTGTGATCATCAGTGCCGGAAGTTATAAGCAGCGGTGCATGAGTTTTTTCAAAATTGATTTTAGCAGCACTGGTGATTGTATCCCTCACCACCAATTTAGATTCGGGTATAGCGAACCGGTAGTAAGATTCTTTTTGCTCATCACAGGTCATTCCATTGGTAAAAGCATATTGCCAGCCTCTGAAGGACATGAGGTAAGATTTTTTAGTAGAAGAGAAAATCCCAAGTGCACCCCAACCTGCCTTAAGAAAAGAGAATTTAAAAGTGATAATGCCTTGTGGTGGAACCGGATGAATAGCAATGCCACAGGCACCAATTTCACGCTGCAATAATAATTGCACAATCAACCCGCCGATAGAATGGCCAATCAAAATTGGCGGCACTGTAAATCCTTGTGCAATTCTTGCATAGTAGTCGGTAAGCGCTGCTAACCTGTTAGAAGCAATGCCGGCATCGGGTTGACGGTTTCTTAATTCTTCAGGAGGAGCACCTTTATGAGGCCAGGGCGGAGCTATCGTATTATAACCTTTGCTTTCAAAATATATTCTCCAGTCATCCCAGCAATTGTTTCCGACAAATGCCCCGGTGATAAATAAAACTGACTTTGATAAACTGCTTGACATGCTTTCCATTTTGGAATAACATTATTCAAAGCCAGTGCCGATATATTAAACAATTCTATATCAATATATTACTTTTTCAAGCACTTAAGATGAACTATTATATTTCGTGATAACACCAACAATACCACGAAATATCACGGTCAATTTGATACATTTACATTGGTAAAACACCAATAATACACTACTAAACTGGCTCTCTTACTCAGGCAGGAATTTTGAAAGTGTCTTACATTATTTTTATTTTATTTAAAACGGGTTAAATGAATAGTAAGCTATTCTTGACTTTTACTTGCTGTTTTTATCTTAGCTCTCTTTGGGCACAACCAGGAAAGATCAGTCTAAAGGATTCGCTTGTGGCAGCGTTGGCGAAAATTCAACCAGACACGTCACGCCAAAAACTGTTTAATCAACTCGGTAATTTTTTTCTTGATGAATACGGGGAGAAAAAGGCAAATATTGACAGCGCTTTTTATTACCTAAGAAAGTCTGTTTACATGCATGACTCCGCTAACGCAAATAATAATGAAATAACCAACCGTAGTCTTTCGCTACTGGCAGCTGCCTATTGTAAGATTGGTAACATGGATCAAGTAAAAAAAATTTGCCGGCAGGTAATTAAAAGTTATCAGCTAACTAATAATAGATTAAAAGAGGCTGATGCCTGGAAACTGCAAGGTGAGTTATTATATCAAGACAAAGTTGGCAGGGAAGATTTTGAATTTTCTTCTAAGAAGGCCTCATTTCTATATGCACAACTTCGGGAAAGTGTTAAAGAAATTGACGTTAATTACTTATTGGCATTTAGGTACTTTAGGGGGAGCAAACCAGAGCTCGCTGCAAGTTTATTGGTCAATACAATAAAAGTATCCAGGAAAAACGACAATTATGGGCTTATCGAATTGTTATTGCTATTTGCGCAACTAAAAAGATACAACGGTTCATTAAATGAAGCGTTAGCATTTGCAATGCAGGCTCAGGAAAGAGTTCAACAGGCCAATGATACATTAAATGCTAACCATGTTTATGGCGAGTTGGCACTGGAATATGAAGAAATGAATGAACCTGAAAAATCAGTCTATTGGTATAAACAGTGTCTCGATGAACGGGTGAGATTGCATTTTGACGGGTACACCATTTACAGAACGGCCTACTTAATGACAGTTCAGATGGTTAAGGCGAAAAAAGGACATGAGGGGTTGCTTCTACTACAAACCATTCGTAAAACTGTTCCCCCTGCAGCACCTATTGAAAATGCAATATTATCTCAAAGCCTTGCAAACTGTTACAATTCGATGGGCCTGTATGCTAATGCAGAAAAATATTTTCTTGAAATGATTAAAATATTTGATAAAATAGACTATGCAGGGGAAGTGTTTTTTATTGCCAGCTTTGATATTGGTAAGTTTTATGTAATGCAACAACAATATTCCAGCGCAGCACTCTATCTTAAAAAAGCGCTTGCTAACGCTGGCGTGTCTCCTGTGTCCAGGGTTAAAGACCTGCATTTGTTAATGTTCAAAGTTGATTCTGCCAGCGGAAATTATCTTACAGCTATTGACCATTATCAAAAATACAAATCATTGAATGATTCGCTTTTTAATGTGGCAAAAAGCAAACAGATTGAAGAGCTGAACATTAAATATGAAGTTGAAAAAAAACAACAAAACCTCACGATTCTTCAAAAAGAAAACATAGTTCAGCAAAAAAGCATTAAACAGGAAAGACTTACGAGGAACTTAATTTCGGCGGGAGCAGTATTGCTTGTGCTATTTGCTGGATTACTTTATAACCGCTATCAATTGAAGCAGCGGGCAAACAAAAAATTAGAAGTAAGCCAACAAAAAATTGAGAAACAAAATCTATCTCTTCAACACCTTGTGAATGAAAAAGAATGGTTATTAAAAGAAATTCATCACAGGGTAAAAAATAATTTACATACCATCAGTGGGTTGTTAGATGCACAGTCTGGTTATCTCCAAACTGAAGAAGCATTGAGGGCCATCAGCGATAGCCAACACAGGGTACAGGCTATGTCATTACTGCATCAAAAATTATTTAACAGCGAAAGCCTTTCTAACGTGGAAATGCAGGAGTACATTTATGAACTGGTTGATCACCTGGAGCATTCTTTTGGAACGCAGCAAAAAATTAAATTCTACCTGGATATAAACAGTCTTCGGCTTGGCCTTTCACATGCGCTGCCTATTGGCCTGATTCTAAATGAAGCGATCACAAATGCAATTAAATATGCATTTCCGGGCGGGCAGGAAGGCACTATCAACATCCAACTGAAGCAGCAGTCAGGTAATCAATGCTTATTGCTGATAGCTGATACCGGCAAAGGTTTACCCGCAGATTTCAACTCTCAACAATCACATTCAATGGGAATGAGCCTTATGCAGGGCTTAAGTGAAGACATCAATGGAGTATTTTTAATCAGCAATAATAATGGAACCGAAATAAGGATTTCGTTTGTTTGCGATCTTGCAGAAGGCGATAATGCTTCCTTTTATTCATCTCAAGCCAATAAACAATCATGAATAAACAAATACTTATTGTAGAAGACCAGTTTGTAGAAGCAAACTATCTAAAATCTATGCTAGAGAAATCAGGCTACGAAGTATGCGGTACTGCCAGGTCTGTCGCAGCTGCAAGGGAAATGATAAATAAGGAAAAGCCTGGTTTAGTATTGCTGGATATTTTTCTTTCAGGAAAATTAACCGGCATTGATATTGCCAAAGAATTAAAAGACGAAGACATTGCATTCATCTACCTCTCTGCCAACTCCAATGAAGAAACCCTGAATGCTGCAAAAGCTACACAACCTGACGGCTTCCTCGTAAAGCCCTTCAGGGAAAAAGATTTGCTGATTGCTTTAGAAATCGCTTTTTACCGGCATGAACAAAGTAGCGAAGCCATGTGGCGATTAGAAATGAAAGTGCAAAAAGCGTTGCAACAAATTGCTTTAACCGAAGGAGCGTGGAGTACAAAATTGGCGGCTACTGCCAATGCATTGCAGCAGCTCATACCCTTTGATTGTCTTTCTGTTAAATTCAAACCTGTTGATGGCAACAGTTTTTCAGGTTGCCTTTTTCTGCGTACGGGGTTTGACGAATACCAGACGATTGGCATCGAAGAGCTATCCACCATTTCAAAATTAAAAGTGTCAGACATTGAACAACTGCTAAAAAATACGCCTGCTGATGATACGGCAGGCTGGTATAATGGTAATGATTTCATCTCCTTATTTCCAACCCATCCAATAAAAGCATTGCTGGCAAAAACTTTTGGATTTTCTTCCAACATGTTATTACCTTATTTATCTCCCGATAATTATACTTTCTCTTTAAGTTTTTTCAGGAAGGTTACGGATGGATACAATGCTGAACGACTCAACTGTCTCTTCCGTCTTCAGCAGCCAATACACGCTGTTATGAACAGCATTACGCAGTCGCAAAAAAAGGAAGCACTTGCCATGCATTACACACCTGCTAAGTTAAAGCCGGCATCAAAAGAATCACCAGCATGTTTTAAAAATATTATTGGCAGCAGTTCCGCCATGCTCAACGTAATGGACTTAATCAGCCAGGTGGCAATAACAGATACGTCTGTACTCATCCTTGGAGAAAGCGGAACAGGAAAAGAAAAAATTGCAGACTGCATACATGGCGGTTCTGATCGGAATGGGCAACCTTTTATTAAAATTAATTGTGCAGCACTCCCACCTACCTTGATTGAATCAGAATTGTTTGGTCATGAAAAAGGGGCTTTCACCGGCGCAACAGACAGAAGGATTGGCCGATTTGAGCAAGCAGATAAAGGCACCATTTTTTTAGATGAGATAGGCGAACTGCCCCTAGAACTGCAGGTTAAATTGTTACGGGTATTGCAGGAAAAAGAAGTAGAGCGGCTTGGTTCAAGACAGGTGCTGAAGATAAACGTGAGAATCATAGCAGCCACCAACCGCAACCTCGAAAGAGAAGTAGCTGCAGGAAAATTCAGGCTGGATCTGTATTACAGGCTCAATGTTTTTCCCATAGTCTTACCGGCACTCCGGGAACGCAGCGAAGATATACCTGCCCTTACGGCTTATTTTATTCAATACTTTAACCGCAAGACAGGTAAAAAAGTTACCAGCATTTCAGAAAAGCTGGCAAAGAAATTTGCAACCTACAGTTGGCCCGGCAATATCCGGGAGCTGGAACATCTAATAGAACGTGGCGTGCTGTTGTGCAAAGGACCCGTCATTGAAGATATTTCCCTGCCAGAGTTTATTAAAGAATCCGGGAGTCAACCAGCGGATACTAAAACAAAGACCATACAGGAAAATGAAAGAGATCATATTCTTGCGGTGTTGAAAAAATGCAAAGGAAAGATATGGGGCCCTGGTGCTGCCGCAGAAATGTTGAATATCCCTCCATCAACACTAAAATCAAGAATGGAAAAATTGGGAATTAAGAAAGTGTTTATGGAGTAAGGGATTTGTGAAGTTTTAAAATGGATTCGAACCTCTTAATTCTATAGGATGTAATAAATTACAAGTCTGCAGGAAAATTTATCCAGCTTTGCTGTCTACGCTCTCGGGGTTTATTAAGGGATCGCCGGGAATAAACTCAGTAAAATGTCAAAAATGTTCACGGTAAATAGTTCTTTAATCCGATTATAAAAAATCCTTTAATCCCGGTTTCCCGATCGGTTTCTTAAACACCGGTACTGTACTACAGGGCTCCCCATACATAATACTTTTTGCAAAAGGCCTCAATAGCTTTGTAATCTCTATGTATGCGGCTTCTTTTACAGGTAATTCTCCGCAACCTTTAATTACAATCCGTTGACCGGCATATTCTGTTGAGTTGATGGCCGCAATATTTCTCAGCAATAAAGTTTGCAGAGCCTCTTCTTCGCTGCCAAAAATAATTTCTTTCGCTACGGGTTGCAGGGCACTTGCTACTAACATGTATGCCCACATAGGGATCACCGCATCTGCACTACAGGTAAGTGCTACAATAGTATTTTGATAAGGGTTTGTATCCAGTTGTTTGAGTGACTCCCTGAAATCTTTTTCCTTTAATATCAAACCCATAAAAAGATAATCCTTCATATCAAAAACAACAACCTGTTCTTTAGGAAAATAATCTTCCAGGTTAAGGGTAATAATTCCGCTCTCCGCTACTTTATTTACAAATTGCTCACTCATAGGGCAAAATTAAAACAAAAAAGCCGGTCCCATGGGTTGGACCGGCTTTTCAATTGTCGTTTTATGGAAATTTTTAGAAGAACTTGCTTCTGTTGTCTTCAATTTTTGATTGCTTTTTCAGGCCTTCAAACCAATTGTTGGTTTGACTGCGCAGCGCACCTAACTTTCCGGTTGCCTGCTGTGCAATTACTTCCGGGTTATCTGCAGGTTTAGTTCCGATACTGTTTACTTTTATTACAAACACGCCGGTAGTTCCTTCAATTGCCGGGCTTGGTTTTGCCTGGTATTCTTTATTAAATGAAGCTCCTATCAGCTTTTGTTCCATACCAATACCATTTATCAATTGAGAATTGAAGGTTATGGAAGAATCTGCTCCTGCCTGTGCTACCTGTTTACCATATGCTGCTGCCGCAGACTCTAAAGTTGGGGTGGCTCCCAGTTTTGCTTTTATGATAACTGCTTTCTTTTCTTTGCGAACAATAACTTCTGCGCCGCTTCTTGCTGTTGCTGCATCCTGTAATCCTTCTTTATATATATTATCTACAGTAGCTACAATAAAGTCATTTCCTATATTAAACGCCTCACTCACCTCTCCTTTTTTTGCTTCAAATGCCCAGCGTACTAATTGGCGTGCATCCTGTAAAGCGCCTACACTAAAATCATTTTCTTTTATAACCGATGGAGACTGAACCAACACTATTCCATTGGCAGCTGCATATTTTGAAAGGGCAGCTGCAGTTTTTTGTGCTGTAGCAGTATTCGCCTTTTGGCTTGCTGCATTAATTGTTTCCGAAGAAGAAATAATTGGTTTTGCGACAATGGCTATTTTATAAGCAGGCTTAAAATCTTTTTGAGAAAGAATTTCAATTACATGATAACCAAACTGTGTTTGAACAACTTCTTTGGAACCTACAGGCTTGGTAAAACTAAATGCATTGAACTCCGGAACCATTTGGCCATAAGCATAAAATCCAAGGTCGCCACCTTTATCTTTACTTCCGTCGCTTGAGTATTTGGCTGCCAATGCAGCAAAATCTGCTCCTCCTTTTATTGCATTAAAAATACTATCCGCTAATTTTTTTGCAGTTGAATCTGCATTAACGGGCTTACCTGTTTGCGGATCATTTACCGGGATTAATATATGACGGGATCTTACACTATCCGGCATTTCTTTACTTCCTATTACTTTTGCTATAGCATAGTTTTCGCCATCTATATATGGACCATATACAGTTCCTAAAGGATTTTTTACAATGCTGTCTGTTTGTGTAGATGCTATTCTTGATTTTGGCAGATAATCATCTGTATATTCAATGGCTGATGCATTTCTTGCCACAAAAGCCTGTGGTGCAGAGTCGCTGGCAAAAGCTGTTTTTAATTGTTCCAGTTCTTTTTTCAACTTTAAGCTATCTGCTGCACTTGGCAGCTGGCTAAAACTAATATACGAAATTGTTCTGCCGGCTTCCTGCTTAAATAAATTCGAATTCTTTTTTACATAAGCATTAATATCTTCGTCCGTTACTTTAATGGTACTATCCGGAATGTCAGTGTAGGGAATGGCTACATAAGAAATATCAGCAAAGTTTTTTGCGTCAGCATTATCTTTTTCCTGCATCCAGGTCGGGTAATATGCACTGGCATTTAACAAGCCACTGTATTTGGAAACAGCTGTTGACAATTTCAACGGATCAATGATCTGTGCATTTACAGCTTCTTTTTGTTCCCCGGTAAATTTCTTAATGTTTTTAATCGCTTCCTGTGCTTTTGCAACATCTAATTTTCCTGTAGTCTGATCTGCCAATCCCTGTTGCATAAAAGGATTATTCTGATCACTACTTAATAATATTGCGGATAATTCTTTAGAAGTAAGCGTAATTCCAAGTTTATCTGCTTCTGCATAAAATATCTTTTCTGCAGTTATCTGGTTCCAAAGTTGTTCTCTTATCTGGTTTACTTTTATACCTGTCGGTCTTTGCCCGCCATTCTGCTGAGCTTCCATTTCTTCTGCCTGGTTTACTCTTTTATTAAACTCACCTAGTTCAATATTTTCACCATTCACTTCACCAACAGTTTGTTTTAATGAGCTAAACAATTTACTATTACCTTGTTTAGAATCCATTAATATAAAACCAATAAGGCATAATACTATTACAGCTATCGTTATAGCTGCTCCTCTGTCACGAATACTTTGAATAATTTGCATGTGATTAATGATTAATTTTGGAGGGCAAAAATAGGGGAAAAAAGATTATTAACAGGCAGTTTTAAAAGGGTGGATAAGCCGGCGGGAGATTGATGCATCGCAGATTTCAGCCAATTATATTTATTTATAATAAGAAGCCGGGAAAGTTTTTATAATTTCTGTTATTAACAGCCTGATGTTCACAACCGGTTTTTAATGTTGATAAACCGTCCTTTTGTCTGTTTTTTCCGGTAACAATTAGATGGTAATATCTGGACCTTCCGGGTGTTTTTGGTGAAAGGAGAGTTTTTCATCATTTTATGCGGATTGAATCCACAGGAAAAATTAAAAAATGATTGAAATAATTATCCCCGGTCTTTTTTATCAAGGTATGTTAATTAGTAAGGGCTGATTTAATAAAAGTTAAGTATACTACTATGCTAACCTATTTATTATTTTAAAATATTATAATGTTAATAGACTGTGGATGGGAGTGGATAAAGCAATAATTTTGCATTAACAATAGATGCAAAAACTATAATACCCACATATTAACAGCCCTAATAGTAATAAGTGATTATAAATAAATAATGTATTAATACATATTATGGTAGATATACACAGTGAAAAAATTAAGCACTTAGTAATTGAAAAGGGCTTCCTCGATATCGAGCTGGATCCGACATTAGATCTGTTTGCCGAGCTGGAAAAATTGAAGAAAGAAAAAAATGCAGTGATCCTTGCACATTATTACCAGGAGCCGGATATCCAGGACGTGGCTGATTATATAGGAGATAGTTTGGGCCTTGCGCAAAACGCCGCCAGCACAGAAGCAGATATCATTGTTTTTGCCGGGGTTCATTTTATGGCAGAAACTGCCAAGATCCTTAATCCGGCAAAGAAGGTATTATTGCCCGATCTGAAGGCCGGCTGTTCTTTGAGTGATTCTGCACCACCTCCTTTATTCAAAGCTTTTAAGGATAAACACCCGGATCACCTGGTTATTACCTATATTAATTGCAGTGCAGGAATGAAAGCGCTGAGCGATATTATCTGTACCAGCAGTAATGCACAAAAGATCGTAGAAAGTTTACCGGAAGAGCAAAAGATAATTTTTGCTCCCGATAAGAACCTGGGTGCTTTCATCAATAAGGTCACAGGACGCAATATGCTGCTCTGGAATGGTGCCTGTATGGTTCATGAGATATTCAGCCTGGAAAAGATAACAAAGCTCAAAATAAGGCATCCCAGGGCTAAACTGCTTGCACATCCGGAATGTGAGGAGCCCATTCTTGCTATTGCAGATTATGTAGGCAGTACAACCGGTATTTTGAAATATTCTCAAACTGACAGTAGCCAGGAATATATTGTTGCCACCGAGTCCGGTATTTTACATCAAATGGAAAAGGCCAGTCCTCATAAAACTTTTATTCCGGCACCGCCTGATAATGCCTGTGCCTGTAATGATTGTCCGTATATGAAGTTAAATACATTGGAAAAATTATACCTGTGTTTAAAATATGAAACTCCCGAAATTGATATGCCTGAAGAATTAAGACTGGCTGCAAAGAAACCAATAGATCGCATGTTGGAGATAAGTGCGCAGTATGGTTTATAAAGGATGTTTTGTAGTTTTGATGCTCTTAGTTTAAAATAATAAATTTTATATGGCTATTCCTGTTGTTGATCTCGCAGAATTTTTAAGTGGTGATGCAGAAAGAAAAGAAGCTTTTGTACAGGCTTTGGGAAAAGCCTATGAAGAGGTAGGTTTTGTTGCAGTTAAGAACCATGGTATTTCCGATGATTTAATTGATGACCTGTATAAATATGTGCAGGAATTTTTTTCGCTTCCTTTGGATCAGAAAAGAAAATATGAAATTGCCGGAATGGCTGGTCAAAGAGGGTATACCAGTTTTGGGAAGGAACATGCCAAGGGAAGTGATGCTCCGGATCTGAAAGAGTTTTTTCAGTATGGCCAGGAAGCAAGAGATGGTTTTAACGAAGAATTTTATGCAGATAATGTACAGGTAAGCCAGGTTGAAAAATTCAACCCTACATTTGATGCAGCATTCCGCGCATTTGAAATATCAGGAACGTCCTTATTACAGGCTATAGCACTGTACCTTGGTTTAGATGAAAACTATTTTGATAATTATGTACGTAATGGTAATTCTATATTAAGAGCTATACATTATCCGCCGATAACAGAAAAACCAAAAAGTGCAATTCGTGCAGAGCAACATGAGGATATTAATCTTATTACTTTATTGGTTGGTGCCTCTGCAGACGGTTTGGAGATATTAACCAAAAAAAATGAATGGGTTCCGGTTACTTCTTTACCAGAACAAATTGTGGTAAATGTTGGAGATATGCTGCAAAGGCTTACCAATAATAAATTAAGAAGTACTACCCATAGAGTTGTAAATCCAAAGGAAGAATTATGGCATACAAGCCGCTTTTCTATTCCTTTCTTTTTACATCCAAAAAGTAGTATGAGTCTGAAATGCCTGGATAGTTGTGTAGATGAAGATCATGTATTGACTTATGATGATGCAACAGCCGGGGAATACCTCAACGAGCGATTGATTGAAATCGGATTAAAAAAATAATTACTTTAGCTAAAGCCATTCTAACAGAGTGGCTTTTATATTACTTGACTATCCTGCGCCATATACCATTTTTAAAAGCTGTATTGCTTTACAGCCTTACTGCCTTTGGTGGTCCACAGGGGCATTTTGGGATGATGTTAAAATATTTTGTCCATAAAAGAAGGGATGTTACCGAAGAAGAGCTGGTTGAGTATAATTCTTTTTGCCAGTTATTACCCGGGGCATCCAGTACTCAAACCCTTACCCTTATTGGTTATAAAAGAGGTGGAGTTGTATTGGCAGTAATTACCTTACTGATCTGGATGTTGCCGGCCTGCATACTAATGGGAACTTTTTCTTTTTTACTAAGTAGTTATTCTTCTAATGGAGTGAACGGTAATATATTTAAATTTTTAGGACCTATGGCAGTAGGTTTTTTGATCTATGCAGCAGTAAGAACTTTCAGAATTTCTATTACAAATCTTATTACCCAGGTAATAATGCTGGTATCTATGCTGGCAACTTTTTTCTTTTTTAAAACTCCCTGGGTTTTTCCTATCCTGATTGTTGTTGGGGGAGTAGCAACCAATTTTAGTAAAAAGAGAATTCCGGAAAAAGAAAATATTAAACCCAGGCAGATACGCTGGACCAATATATGGTTATTCGTGTTGGTTTTTTTAATTGCCGGTACGCTCAGTGAGGTAGCGAGAAAACAGGAGTGGCAGAATAGAAAAGCATTTAATCTTTTTGAGAATTTTTATCGTTTCGGCAGTATTGTTTTTGGCGGAAGTGATGTATTGCTTCCACTGATGCTCGATCAATATGTAGCAAGACCAAACCACCCACAGGCGTTGGAAAGAAATCCTAACCAGATAAGAATTGAAAGGACAGATTTATTAACCGGCTATGGAATGGTGAGAGCAATACCAGGTCCTGTTTTTTCAGTTGCAACATTTACCGGGGGAATGGCGTTGAAAGATGAAGGAAAAGTAAACCAGTTTTTTGGATGTATTATAGCAACAGTCGGAATTTTTTTACCAAGTGCCCTACTGGTGTTATTCTTTTTTCCTGTATGGCAAT
>Ga0351832_1042_pt1 | contig 20331 bp, 18 predicted proteins | sample BONcelHFGM3001C4_FD_206750 | JGI IMG/M metagenome (GOLD analysis project Ga0351832, IMG submission 206750) | Enriched cells from coal bed in the Powder River Basin, Montana, United States - BONCAT cells FGM rep1 HSBNCT.FGM.300.1.C4 ...
AAGGCCGTCAGGCGCTCTTACGGTATCACATACCTGCAAACGGGCAGCATGGTTCCTGAGCTGCATCATTTTGTTCACCACCATGCATTGCTGGTAGTCTTTACGGCCCATATAAATCGTATCGGGTTTTACAGCGTTAAGCAATTTGTCCACGATGCGGCATACGCCCTGGAAATGCCCGGGTCTGTACTTTCCTTCCAGGATGGTTTCAATAAAACCCAGGTCGTAGTGAATAACGGGATCATCAGCAGGGTACATTTCGTCTGTGGAAGGCATAAAAAGCAGGTCGCAACCTGCATTTTCAAGCATTTCTATATCCTTTCCGATGCTGACAGGATATTTTTCAAAATCTGCCGGGTTATTGAACTGGGTTGGGTTTACAAATATGCTGCAAACCGTTACATCGTTCTCCAGCCTGCTTTGATCAATAAGTGAAATATGCCCGGGATGCAAGGCTCCCATCGTAGGAACAAAGCCCGTTTTTTTATGAAAAGAGCGGAATAATTGTAAATATTTATCCAGATGAAGGATCGTTTTTACCAGGATCATCATTACGGGTTTAGTGGCTTTGGAGCCTGTATTAGTGCTATTTAGATAAAATTCAGTACTTTTGCACTCCGTTTCTAAAAAATAGAAGGAATTACGCATCTAACATAGCAAATATGTCTACAAAGAAAAGAATTTTATTTATTGCCAATGAAATGTCTCCTTACCTTGAACTTACAGAATTTGCTGAAATTGTAAATAAACTGGCTGTTCTTTCCAACGACAATAATATGGAAGTGAGGTGTATCATGCCGAAATTTGGTGTGATCAATGAGCGCAGGCATCGTTTACACGAGGTTGTCAGACTATCTGGTATCAATGTTTCTATTGACAACGATGATTATCCTTTGGTGATAAAAGTGGCTTCTCTCCCTAATGCAAGATTGCAGGTGTATTTCCTGGATAATGATGACTTTTTCAAACGCAAATCTATTTTTGCGGATGATAAAGAAAAATGGTTTGAAGACAATGGTCTCAGAACGGTATTGTTTTGTAAAGGTGCTCTGGAAACCGTAAAAAAATTCGGCTGGCCTCCGGATATCATTCATTGCAGTGGCTGGATGACCGGCTTAATTCCTATGTATATTAAAACTGCCTATAAAAAAGAACCTGTTTTCAGTCATAGTAAAATAGTTTATACTATCGGCGAAAATACATTCAAGGATAAATTAGGCAGCGATTTTATGAAACTGATGGCCATTAACGATAATGTAACGCCTAAGGACCAGGAAGTTTATAAGGAGAATAACAATATGGCCATGTTCCGGGGTGGGGCCACCTATGCTGATGCCATCACTTTTGGTGCAGAAAAAGTAGATAAAAAACTGGTAGAGGAATTTTCAAAAGTGAAAGGTAAAAAAGTGTTGAAATATGATGCGGAATCTGATTTAACAGACTATTTACAATTATATACCGACCTTGCCCGGTAGATAAAAATCAATCTTCTTCTTAAAACTTTATTTGTGTTTAAAAGACTTTTACCCACTGCTCTTACAGGATATCTTTTGGTTCTTTTGGTAAACTGGGGCTGTACCAAACTGGATACAACTACACTGGGCAGCGATCTTATTCCCGTGGTAGATAATGTAAATACTTTTGCGGATACATTGGATATTATAACCACCCAGGGTATTTTTGATGATAGTTTTAAAATTACCAAGCAGGACAATAATGTGTTGGGTAAGATCAGCAATGATCTACTTTTCGGCACTACCGAAGCGCAGATGTATTTTCAGCTGAAACCATCCTTTTATCCTTATTATTTCGGGAATGCAAAAGACACGTTGGTTGAATTGGATTCAGTTGTTCTTTGCCTCAGTTATGTTGGCTTTTGGGGAGATAGTGATGTTATTCAACGACTGGAGGTATTGCCCATCATAGACCAGGATTTTGCAGATACTGCCTTTTATCCTCTAAGTATAAAATATCAGCCGGCAATTTTCGGAACCAGTATCGGCGCCGCTGATGTGGATATCCGCAAGCTGGACGATAGCCTGAAACTGAGGGGAGATTCAGTTAACAACCAGATAAGAATAAAACTGGACGTTGGCAATTTTGCCTCAACACTTTTCGGAAGAGATTCTACCAAGGCTGGTATAGGCAATAACAATGCTTTCTATAACGATTCATTATTCAGAAGATTTTACAATGGTTTTGCAGTAAGAAATACTGCCGGCTCAGGCGGAGATGCTTTGATGTATATCAGCCTCACGAATGCCAAAACAAGGTTGGAAGTGCATTATAAGAAGAAAAAATTCGGTACAGGTGTCTTAGATTCCACTTTCAGCTCCTTTGCAATAAATTCCAATGATTTTGGAACCAACCTGCCATCTGTAACTTCCAATTATATTTCCAGGAACTATTCTTCCACTGTGCAAAGCAATGTAGGAAATACATTCGCCACCCAACTTTACCTGGCTACCGGGCCTGGTACTTATGCCAATATGAAAATTCCGGAATTAGATACCATCGGAAACGCCAATGGAACTCATAACCGTATCGTACACCGTGCAGAGATCTATATGGAACAGGATCCCGGAGATTATAGGACTGATTCTATTTTTTCTGCTCCATCCTTTATGTATGTAGATCTGATTGATACGGGCAGCCTGAAATGGAAACCAATTTATTTTGATCTTAGTCCGAATGAACCTTATGATCCCGATTTTAAAAAGGCAGGCTACCCGCTTTTCCCGGGATCCGGAGGGGTTGATTTTAATTATTTCGGAGGTTATATGCGCACCCGCTATAACTATCTTGATCAGAAAGTGGCCTATTATACTATCAATACTACCCGTCATGTACAGCAGATACTTACAAAGGGCAGCATTAACTATGAAATGAGGTTATACCCGGCATACAATATTTTGTATTCACAATATTCAGGAGCCACTCCGATTTCTTATAATAATCCATTGGCAAACGGCCGTGTCAGGCTCAAGAGCGGCAATTATCCCGACGACCAGCTCAAGATGCGCATGGTCATCATCTGGTCTAAACTCCCATAATAATATTGCAAAGTCCTTTTGAACAATTCAAAAGGACTTTGTTCGTTAGTGTAACGACCTTATATTTGCACATTCAAAAAAAAACATATGCCTTATTTATTTACATCAGAGTCCGTTAGTGAAGGACACCCGGATAAAGTAGCTGACCAGATCAGTGATGCTTTAATTGATAACTTTTTAGCTTTTGACCCAACCAGTAAAGTGGCTTGCGAAACCTTAGTAACTACAGGCCAGGTAGTATTGGCAGGTGAAGTGAAAAGCAGGGCATATTTAGATGTGCAGGAAATTGCAAGAGGTGTTATCCGTAAAATTGGTTACACCAAAAGTGAATACATGTTTGAAGCGAACTCATGTGGTATCTTATCTGCTATTCATGAACAATCAGGCGATATCAACCAGGGCGTTGATCGTAAAAAGAAAGAAGAACAGGGTGCAGGCGACCAGGGAATGATGTTTGGTTATGCAACAAGTGAAACCGACAACCACATGCCCCTGGCATTGGCTTTGTCTCATGACATCCTGATTGAGTTAGCTGCTGTTCGCAGGGAAAATAAACAAATCAAATACCTGCGTCCTGATGCTAAAAGCCAGGTAACGCTGGAGTATGATGATAACAATCAACCTACCCGTATTGATGCGATCGTAGTATCAACACAGCATGATGATTTTGGTAAAGATGATGTGATGCTGGCAAAAATTAAAAAAGATATCATCAATATTGTTATACCAAGGGTGAAAGCAAAATATGCAAAATATGCTCACCTGTTCAATAACAAAATTCAGTACCATATTAATCCAACCGGTAAATTCGTTATTGGTGGTCCGCATGGAGATACTGGTTTAACCGGCCGTAAGATCATTGTAGATACCTATGGTGGTAAAGGTGCGCATGGTGGTGGTGCTTTCAGTGGTAAAGATCCCAGCAAAGTAGATCGTTCAGCTGCTTATGCAACCCGTCATATCGCTAAAAATCTTGTAGCTGCCGGATTGTGCGACGAAGTATTGGTGCAGGTTTCTTACGCCATTGGTGTGGCAAAACCAACCAGTATCAACGTGGTTACTTACGGTACTGCAAAAGTTGCATTAACCGACGGGCAAATTGCAGAGAAGATCATGAAAATGCCTTGCTTTGATATGCGTCCTTATTTTATTGAGCAACGCCTTAAATTACGTAACCCTATGTATAGCGAAACTGCTGCTTACGGGCACATGGGCCGCAAAAGCGAAACAGTTGAAAAAACTTTTACTTCACCGGATGGTAAAGTGGTAAAGAAAAAAGTAGAACTGTTTACATGGGAAAAGCTGGATGCAGTTAAAGATGTAAAAAAAGCTTTTGGACTTAAATAATATCTGACTCAGGTAATATATAAAAATGGGCTGGTGGTTACCAGCCCATTTTTTATTTTATGTTTCCGGGTAAGCGCCTATGATTTCACTTTTGCTTTAAAGATATCACCATTGGGTAAAAATTTCACTTTAGCTTTTTCTTCGCCTTTTTTCATTTCTACTTCATACATGTCCATATCTTTATCGTTTTCTTTATCTATTTCCACAACTTCAAAGCCGGGGAAACCATCAGCAATAGCTTTGCTAACTGCCAGGGGCAAGCCTTTAATGTCCTTGAAAGGAGTAGTGGTTTTTATCCATTCGCCTTCGGGGGTGTACCATGTAGAATAAGGAATGCCTTCCATTTCATAATTTACAAAATAATAGTCTTTATCCATATCCCAGTTGTCTTCGGCAATAGGATCGTAACGTACCCATTCAACTTTATCAGCTTTTACAAATTTTTTCCCGAATGTTGTTGCTACTGGTGTGGGTACATCCGTTTTGGTTACTACTGTTCTGTTGCCATCACCACTGTACCTTACGGTAGTACTTGTCATACCCGCATCTGAAGTAACCGCAGGAGTTTCTGTTACAACTTTTTCGTCCTTTTTAGCATCATCGCATGATGTAACTAAGAATGCGCTGAATAATACAGCAGGAACATAATTGAGGAATTTCATAATTGATAGTTTGTTTGGGTAGAATAGAATGAAAACTATGCCAATCAAATTCACAAAGGACAAATTGCAGTATAATTAATTTATAAATGGTTGATAATGTTCACACTGCAAGTTTTTATTTAAAGGTTGAGTATGGTATGATTGCCTGCCATGTCCTCAAAGAAGCGGGCATCATTTCCCCAAAGTCAACCGGTTAATTCCAGGCTGACATTCCCGTAAAAGCATCTAATTTTGCACGATGAAAAAATTCAGGCATCAGCATAGCCGTCCAAAAAAAAATACACTGGTAGTGGGAAGAGCTGCCATCATACAGGCATTGAAGGAAGGCAAACAACTGGAACGTATTTATATGCAAGCCACCGTGCATGGAGAAACCATTGATGAAATAAAAAGACTGGCGGCTGAACACCTGGTACCCATAAACAAGGTGCCGGTAGAAAAACTGAACAACTTAAATGTAAGCAACCATGAAGGTTGTGTAGCGCAGATTTCCAAAATACATTACCAGGACCTTCAATCCGTTATTTCTTTTGTAGTTGAAAACGGGGAAACTCCTTTGTTTCTTATTTTAGATGGCATCACTGATATCAGGAATATCGGTGCTATTTCCCGCAGCGCTTATGCTATGGGTGCACAGGCTATTATAATCCCCGATAAAGGTGTAGGTGCTTTAAATGAAGATGCTATCCTTACTTCAGCGGGTGCTTTGGAGCAAATTGCCGTTTGCCGCGTACAGAGCTTAATGAAGGCCGTGGATGACCTTCATTTAAATGGTATCAAAGTTTTTGCCAGTGAAATGACGGCTAAAGTAAAATCATATGAATGCAATTTTACCGACCCATGCGCCATTGTTATGGGGGGCGAAGAGCATGGAGTATATCCGGCACTCATGAAAATATGTGATGAGAGTTTTCAGATACCCATGCCGGGCAATTTTGAAAGTCTGAATGTATCAGTAGCCACCGGAATGATATTATATGAAGTGGTAAGACAGAGGGCTGTTGCTAAATAACAATTGCTATGAATACAGCAAATAAAAAAATATCATTAATAGAATGTCCCCGTGATGCCATGCAGGGTTGGGCGCATTTTATTCCTACGCAGAAAAAAATAGCTTATATCAATCAATTACTGAAGGTTGGTTTTGATACACTTGATTGCGGCAGTTTTGTTTCTCCCAAAGCCATTCCACAAATGGCGGATACTGCCGAAGTGATAAAGAACATCAGCCCCGGAAATTCTTCAACAAAATTACTGACCATCATTGCCAACGAAAGAGGAGCGCAGGATGCGGTGGTATTTGACGCGATATCTTACCTGGGATTTCCATTTTCTGTTTCAGAAACATTTCAGAAAAGAAATACAAATTCTACCATCGGACAATCGTTGGAAAGGGTAGAAGAGATACAGAACCTTTGCATCAAAACTAAAAAAGAACTCGTGGTATATATATCAATGGGTTTTGGCAATCCTTACGGAGATGTGTATAATGAAGAAATTGTTTTTAACTGGGTAGATAAACTCGTAGCCATGGACATTAATATTATTTCCCTTGCAGATACTGTAGGTATAGCAACACCGGAACAGGTTTTATCGGTTACTAAAACCCTGGTGGATAAACTACCTGGTATACAAATAGGTGTTCATTTACATTCAACATTTACTAACTGGAAAACAAAAACAGACGCCGCATTGGAAGCAGGTTGTCTTCGTTTCGACGGAGCTTTAAAGGGAATTGGCGGTTGTCCTATGGCAGATGATGTATTGGTGGGCAACATGGATACAGAGTTGATGATCCCTTATTTCCGGGAACTTGCATTGCTGGATCATATTGATAAAGAAGAATTGGAAAAAGCAAGCCGGATGGCAGCGGAAATATTTATTTAATGTATCACGAATTACACGAATTTTATTCACTTCCATTAGGGTCGTTCGTTTCTGGAATAATTAATTCGTGAAATTAGTGCCAGAAATTCGTGTTATAATAAAACAAATTGTATAATCTCCATGAATTTCAGATTAGAATTTACACCCAAACCTTTTGATAAAAAAATAGCCCATGAACATAAGTTGTTCCTGGCAGGATCTTGTTTTACAGAACAGATAGGAAGTAAACTGGCTGCTCACAAGTTTCGTATCATTGATAACCCCAACGGTATTTTATTTAACCCGGTGAGTATTGCCAGATCTCTGATCTCTTACATAGATAATAAGGTATACTCAGAATCGGAACTTTTCTACAACAACGAGCTATGGGGAAGCTGGGAACATCATACCCGTTTTTCCAGTACCCGTAAAGAGGTATCATTAAACAGGATCAATGATTCGCAACATGCAGCACATCAATTTTTAAAAGAAGCAGATTGGCTGTTGCTTACCCTTGGTTCTGCCTTTGTATATGAACTGGAAAATGGCCGGGTGGTAGCCAATTGCCATAAAGTACCCACGGATAAGTTTAAGAAAAAATTGTTGTCGGCAGATGAAGTGATCACTACCCTGGATGGACTTATTTACCGGTTAAAGAAGTTCAATCCATCTCTTAAAATAATTTTTACCATTAGCCCGGTGAGGCATTTAAGAGATGGTTTTGTAGAGAACAACAGGAGTAAGGCAACGTTGATCAATGCCGTTCATCATATGGTTGATAAATTTGAAGGGCTGTATTATTTTCCTGCTTATGAATTGATAATTGATGACCTGCGGGATTACCGGTTTTTTGCAGAAGATATGGTGCATCCCAATTATGCGGCTACCGGCTATGTTTGGGAAAAATTTATCAAAGCCTGCATCGATGAATCTTCGCAGGAGTTGATGAAAGAGATCCATGTCATGAATGCGGCCAGGCATCACAAGGCTTTTAATCCGGCATCGGAGGCACATAAAAAATTCCTTCAAACCAACTTTGCAAAGGCAAAAAAGCTTGCTGAAGAACATGAGTACCTGGATCTGTCCGAAGAATTAGCGTATTTTTCCCATTCCTGAGGTCGACCACCTGGTCTGAGCTGGTCGACCTCAAATAGGGTCAATGAATTCTATCACCCCTTACTTCTTCGCTGTTCATCAATTCTCTTTCATAAACCAGCCATTGTTGCCAACGCCTGCGCACGATCTTTTTATCAATATAATGTTCGGCCAAAGTAATGAAGAGGGTATAATGCCCGGCTTCGCTTTCCATAAATTTCCGATAGAAATTACGCATGTATTCATCATCCAGGCCCTCACTTAATCTTTTAAAACGTTCACAACTTCTTGCTTCTATCAGGGCCATAATAAGCATCTGGTCTAAAAACCGTTCGCCGGGACTGCCATCTTTTTTTTGAAATTGCAATAGTTTGTTTACATAAATATCTTTTCGCTGGCGGCCCAGTTTTAATTTTCTTTTCTTCAGTTCAGCCAATACCTGGCGAAAATGGCCCCATTCTTCTGTTACGATGGGGCTTAGTTCCTCTACAAGTAATTCTTTTTCAGAATTTTTAGTAATGAGGGAAATGCACGTGGTAGCCGCCTTTTGTTCGCAATAGGCATGATCGGTCAATATTTCCTCCAGTTGTATCTCCGCCAGGTTTACCCAGCGTGGATCGGTAGGTAATTTTAATCCCAGTATGTTTTTCACATCGGCTGTTTGCTCCTTGTTCATATCACAAAATTAATATTTATTCAAGTCAACAATTTTACATTATTTTACACGGTAACATAATATGCTTATGAGAATTATTCCATTTTTGATCAGTGCTGTTACCAGCATTGCATTGATCATTATTTTTAATACAAAATGGGTGTTGCCTGCCCCATTGGGTAAATTATTGGCTCCTCAACAGGGTTTTTGGCAAAATGCAGAGCCTGCCAACGCCAGTTTTTCGGCCGATATGAAATTTGACCAGTTAAAGGGAAAAGCCGAAGTTTATTTTGATGAACGATTGGTGCCGCATGTTTTTGCTGCAAATGAAACAGATGCTTATTTTATCCAGGGATACCTGCATGCAAAGTTCCGCCTCTGGCAAATGGATCTGCAGGTGCGTTCCGCCGCCGGCAGGGCCAGCGAAGTAGTAGGGGAAATTGCAGTTAACCACGACCGTGAGTTTCGCCGCCTGGGAATGGTATACGGAGCTGAAAAGTCTTTGCAAAAAATGGAGGCTGATCCTCTTGTAAAAGCAACCTGCGATGCTTATACTGCGGGTGTGAATGCTTATATAAATTCACTTACGCAAAGTACACTGCCACTGGAATACAAACTGATGGGCTATGAACCGGAACTATGGAGCAATTTTAAAATTGCCTTGTTTCTAAAATACATGAGTTACGATCTTGCTGCAAGAGAAACAGATTTTGAAATGACGAATGCCAGGCAGTTTTTCAGTAAAGAAGATTTTGACCTGCTATATCCTGTTATACAGGATTCATTGGATCCTATTATACCAAAAGGAACAATATTTTCCCCACCGGGTGTTATACCCCGGGTTCCTGCAACAGCTGATTCGCTTTACTTTAGTCCTGTTGTGAATATAGACAAGGTGAATACACCCGATGCTGGCAATGGAAGCAATAACTGGGCGGTAAGCGGCAGCAAAACCGAAAGCGGTGCGCCTATTTTATGCAATGATCCGCACCTGGGGTTAAATCTTCCCTCGCTTTGGTATGAAATGCAATTAAGTACCCCAACCTTCAATGCTTATGGTGCCAGCTTTCCGGGAGCACCAAGTATTATCATTGGTTTTAATGATAGTTGTGCATTTGGATTTACAAATGGCGGCCGGGATGTACGTGATTATTACGAAATAAAATTTAAAGACGAAAGCAGGAAAGAATATTGGTTTGATGGTGCGTGGAAACAAACTGAATTCCGGTACGAAGAAATTAAAATTGCCGGTAAACCAACGATGACAGATACGGTGGCTTACACTGTGTTTGGACCCGTTATGTTTGATAAAAGTTATGCCGGTAAACGAACAGACAATAAAACAAATTACGCAGTCAGGTGGAAAGCACATGATAGCGGCAATGAAATGCTGATCTTCATAAAATTAAATCATGCAAAAAATTATGCAGATTACCAGGAAGCCGTAGTAAATCTTCATACGCCCGGGCAGAATGTGATCTTTGCTGCAAAGAATGGTGATATTGCCATTCGTACGCAGGGAGAGTGGCCGGCAAAATGGAAGGGGCAGGGAGATTTTGTAATGCCGGGTACCGATAGCAGCTACATGTGGCAGGGCATGATACCGGAGAATGAAACTCCTTTTCAATACAATCCCGAACGGGGTTTTGTAAGCAGTGCTAACCAACGACCTGTGGATTCTACCTATCCTTATTATTTGGGAAGAGAATATCCCACACCAAGAGGGGTGATTGTAAATCGTATGCTGGCAGATACCAATAAATTCACTGCGGATCGCATGATGAAAATGCAAACAGACAACTACAATATTTTTGCAGAATGGGCACGGCCCATATTTTTAAAAAATATCGACGAGGCAATGCTGTCAAAAAACGAAGAAAAATATTTCCGGATGATGAAGAACTGGGATCTTAGAAATGATCCCGCTTCCACCGGCGCTACAGTGTTTGTGCTGGCCTGGGAAAACCTGCGGCCGGTGGTACTGGATGATGAATTTGCCAATGCACCTTCGCCGGTTATGTCGCCCTTTGAGAGCACTTTACTGGAATCTTTATTAAGAGATAGTGCCTGGAAATTTATTGATAACATCAGTACTCCGGGAAAAGAAACATTAAAAGATATTTGCCTGCTGGCATTTAAAAATGCTGCCAAAAAACTAATGGATGCTGAAGCTGCCGGTAAACTGGAATGGGCAAAGTACAAGGATACGCATGTTGATCATCTTACAAAATTAAAAGAATTCAGCAGCCTGCATTTGCCCATCGGCGGCGGAACTAATATTATAAATGCCGCAAAGGATAATCATGGACCAAGCTGGCGTATGGTGGTGGAGCTTACCCGGGAAACAAAAGCTTACGGCATTTACCCCGGCGGCCAAAGTGGCAACCCGGGCAGCAGATTCTACAACAATTTTGTAAACGACTGGGCCGTTGGCAAATATTATTCTTTATGGATGATGACGAAAGCAGAAGCCGGCGATTCCAGGATAAAATGGAAAATGAATTTTAGTAAAAGCTAACAACTGAATCTTTAAAATCTGAAATTAATCTGATGAAATTTGTAATCTCTGTTGTACTCATTGCTTTATTAAGTTTTGTGGGTTGTCTTTATTTTCCCTGGTGGAGCATAGCGATCATGGCTTTTATAGCAGGAATATTTATACCACAAAAACCTGCGATGGCTTTCCTGTCGGGGTTTGTTGCCGTATTTCTGTTGTGGATCGTACTTTCATACTGGATTTCTGTAGCTAATGAGCATGTACTGGCCCACAAAATGTCGATGATCATTTTGAAAATGGATAACGTTGCCATACTCATTCTTGCAACAGGACTTATTGGTGGACTGGTGGCAGGTTTTGCAGCCCTGGCAGGCTCCTGTCTACAGAAAAATAAATAAATAATATTACCATATAAACTGACTTTATTTAATCAAAAGTAACTTTTCAATGGTTACATCGTTTAAAACAAAGTCAGCTTTCGCCTGGCTGCCTTCTGTTTTCACCTTGTTCAACTCATGTAATGAAAATCATTTTATCTTTTTTATTGATTGTAATATCAATTTCTGCCGGCGCACAAAATTTATATGGAACAATATTTACGGAAGAGGGAGACCTGCTTCCATATTCATCCATAACGGTTAAGGGCACCAGCATTGGGGCAAGCGCCAATGACAAGGCAAAATATTCTTTTCCACTTGCAAAAGGAACATATACGATCATTTGCCAGCATATTGGTTATGCGAGCATAGAGAAAAAAATAACGATCAATGCTGCTGATACGGAATTAAGTTTTGTACTGCCGCAACAGAAACTGGAGATGACAGAAGTAATCGTAAAAACAGGGGGTGAAGATCCTGCGTATGAGATCATCCGGCAGGCTATTAAAAAAAGAGAATATTATAGCAAACAGGTAAAAGCATTTGAAGTTGATCTTTATACAAAGGATATGATAAAGCTCAGAAAACTTCCAAAGAAAATAATGGGCAGGAAAATACCTGATGAAGATGTTGCAGGCATGGGCGTGGATTCTACCGGTAAAGGAATCATTTACCTTTCTGAATCAGTGGCAAAAGTTGCTATGCAACAACCCGACAAATTTAAAATGAATGTAATCAGTAGCAGGATCAGCGGCAGCGGGGGCTTTGGTTTTACGTTCCCGGCCTTTATCAGTTTATACAGCAACAATGTAAAATTATTTACCGAGCGTATTAATCCAAGAGGATTTGTTTCACCAATTGCCGATGGTGCTATTGGATTTTATAAATATAAATTGCTGGGGTCATTTTATGAAGATGGCAAAGCAATTAACAGCATCAGGGTAACGCCACGCAGAACCTATGAGCCCTTATTTACCGGTATCATTAATATTACAGATGATGACTGGCGTATCCACAGTTTTGATTTGATGGTAACAAAATCTGCCCAGCTGGAATTACTGGATACGCTTACGATTACCCAACAACATGTTCCTGTTACCAAAGAAGTATGGCGCACAAAGAACCAGGTGCTCTATTTTAACTTTAAGCAATTCGGGATAGATGCTGTGGGTAATTTTGTAAACGTGTATAGTCAATATAATGTGAAGCCGGATTTTAAAAAGAATTATTTTAATAATGTGATCATTAAATATGATACCGCTGTAAATAAAAGGCCAAAAGAATATTGGGATACCATTCGCCCCATTCCCCTGGAACCGGAAGAGTTTAAAGACTACCAGGTAAAAGACAGCTTGTATGAATTGCGCAAAGATTCTTCATTAAGCAAGGCCGACCTGGATTCTCTGAGAAGGAAACAGGGAAAAATAAAGCCGCTTAAGTTTTTCTGGGGTGGTGTTAACCGCCGCATTTATAAAACAGGTAAAACAATTTCCTGGGGCGTGCAACCATTAATTCCAGACCTGGAATATAACACAGTGGAGGGAGTGGCAATGAAAGTTAATGGCTACATTACTGCTTATAATAAAAAGCTTAAATCAACAGTAAGTTTTGAGCCGCACTTCAGGTATGGATTTAATAACAACCACTTCAATGCCTGGGGCGATCTGCAAATAAGGACAAGGGATGCAGAAGCCAATAAACGAATCAGGCAATATAGCTGGAATTTCGCCGGGGGTAAAAGAGTTTCAGAATTTTATAAGGCACAAAATACGCTGCCCCTTATTAATACTATCAGTACTTTGTTTTATGGGGAGAACAGGATGAAAATTTATGAAAATTATTTTGGAAGCATTACGCATAGCAGGAGATTTGAAAGTGGTCTCAGGCTTACGGTGAATGCACTGTACGAAAACAGGTTGCCCCTTGATAATACGACTGATTTTACTTTTTCAAAAAAAGATACCATCAATTTTACACCTAATTACCCTGTTGAAAAATTATCGCAACAATTTGTTCAGCACCAGGCGGCTATATTTACTGCCAGTGTAAGTTTTAAACCGGGGCAGAAATATATTGAATTCCCTCATTATAAAATGGCTGTAGGGTCAAAGTATCCGACTTTTACATTGAGTTATGCAAAAGGGATTGACAATATTCTGGGCAGTGATGTTGATTTTGATAAGTGGAAATTCAGTATAAGAGACGATAAGAACTTAAAGCTGTCAGGCACTTTCAAATACCATCTGGGAATGGGGGGATTCTTAAATAACAATAAAGTATATGTACAGGATTACCAGCATTTTCGCGGTAATATGTCTATCGCGGCAGGAGAGTACCTCAATACATTCCAGGTGGCTGAACTATACCAGAATAGTACTATGGAACGTTTTTATTATTATGGTCATATCGAACATCACTTTAATGGATTGCTTACCAATAAAATACCCTTATTTAAAAGACTAAACTGGACTTTGGTTGCAGGAAGTAATCTTTTGCATGTAAACAAAGATGTAAATCATATAGAAGCTTTTGCAGGTATTGAAAACATCCTGAAAATTTTCAGGGTAGATTTTGTTGCGGCATACATTAATGGAGGGCGCCCCGTAACCGAAGTGCGCATTGGGGCAGGAGGTATATTAGGTGGCAGCATTAACTTCAACAGGTCAGCGAGGTCATCAGAAATTGCTTTCTGATAAAAGAATCCGTGCATAACAAAAGGTAAAAAGATAATAGCTACGATAAACAAGATATACGATTTGAAATAATTGCGTTAAATTTGCACTGCTAAAATTTGGTTTGCCCTGCAAGCATCCAATCATTACAGATTTTCCGCTTTAAACGGAATCAAATTATTAAATCGTGGCTCCATTACACAACCGGGTTTCCCAGGAGGAACTCAAAAGACGCCTGTATGAAGAAACTTTTCACAGGCATACTGTTTCCTTTTACCATTATTTTTTTATTGAAGATCCTGCTACGTTCCGGGATGAATTGTACAGGGGATTAAATGCATTGGAAGTATTTGGCCGCATTTATATTGCCCATGAAGGGATCAATGCCCAGGTAAGTGTGCCTGAACAACATTACGAAGCCTTTCGAGATTTTCTTTACAGTTTTGAGCCGCTCAATAATATACGTTTAAATATTGCAGTAGAGCACCAGGCTGAAAATGGCAGCCGGGCTACAGGGGGTAAATCTTTCTGGGTGCTTAAAATAAAAGTCCGCAACAAAATAGTAGCCGATGGAATTGTTGATCCTGCTTTTGATATGGCTAACAGGGGCAGGTATGTAAATGCAAAAGAATTCAACCAGCTTACTGAAGATAAGGAGACGATAGTAGTGGATATGCGCAATCACTACGAATATGAAGTAGGGCATTTTAATAATGCAATTGAAATTCCCAGCGATACTTTCAGGGATCAGTTGCCCATGGCTGTGGAGATGCTGAATGATAAAAAGGATAAAAATATCATTATGTATTGCACAGGAGGCATCAGGTGCGAAAAGGCCAGTGCCTACATGCTTCACAGGGGTTTTAAAAATGTCTTTCACCTGGAAGGCGGTATTATCAATTATGCCAACAAAGTAAAAGAGCAGGATCTGCCAAATAAATTCAAAGGGAAAAATTTTGTATTTGACGACAGGCTCGGCGAGCGTATTACTGATGAGATCATCGCCCATTGTCATCAATGCGGCACCCCGGCAGATAATCATGTGAACTGTGCCAACGAAGCCTGTCATTTGTTGTTTATTCAATGTGAAGCCTGTTCCGGAAAATATAAAGGCTGTTGCAGCGAGGCATGCAAAGAAGTAATTCAACTACCGCCGGAAGTTCAGAAAGAACTGCGCAAAGGAATTGATAAAGGTAATATGGTTTTTAATAAAGCGAAGGAACGGTTAAGGCCGAAACTGAGCGGAGGAAGGGTATGAGTTAACCGGTTGGCCGGTAAACCCGCCGGAAACCGGCACTCACCAGGTAATTAGCCTGTCTGCTATTCAAGTGATTTAATGTAGTGTACTTTGCCATCCATATTATGAGGGACAAATCCATTTACGGTTAAAAAATCAAGATGGCCTTTGTTGTACACTTCATAATAAACAATGCGGCGTACTCCTTTTGAAATAAGGTATTCCTTTTCTTTACCAAAAATAAAACTGCCTACTTTAAAGTCCCTGTATTTGGGCAGGGTATAGTTAAGAGCCACCACTGCATCGCCGTTTTCTGTCAGTTCGGCACTGAAAATATTGGCGATCACTACATCTCTTGTTACAACAAAATTCAATTTTCCCGGCAATTGTTGCTGACTGAAACCAGGGAAATAAGCAGCAATATCATTCTTATAAAAATCTAAAAATTTCCCCGTAAGTTTATCGTCTCCTGTAAATTCAAGCAGGTCAAAGTTCTCCTTTTTACTATAGATCTTTATAAGATAATAAACATTGATGCAAAGTAAAATAACATTGGTTATCAGTACCGGGATAGCAAACAACAGGATCGCATAGGTTATGAAAAAAATATTTCCAAAACTATTGAACCATCGGAATTTCAGATCATTGTTCACCAGTAAAGCGATAACAAGGCATAGAGAAGCCAGGTAGCCAAAATAGGGAGCAATCTGATGAAGCATAGCAGTTGTTTAGTAGGAGCAAAGAAATGAAAAATTTATCGGGATGTTGTATTTTTATAAAAAACATGCTATGGACAATCAATCACTGACAATAAAGGCGCAGATCCAGGTATCCAGGCCACCGGCAGAGGTTTATGAAGCGATAGTTGATCCTGTAAAAATGAGCAATTATTTTATCGCTGAAAGCACCGGACGCATGGAGGAAGGAAAAAAAATCGAATGGAAATTTCCTGAATTTGATATGAAGGTTCCGGTCAGGGTCGGGAAATTAAAAACCAACGAATATGTTTCATTTTACTGGGACGATGTGGATAGCTCTGAATTACTGGTAGAAATAAAATTAATTCCGGTCGGGGAGAATACTCACCTGATCGTTACCGAGGGTAAAAGAACTGCAGATGAAGCAGGCATTGCATGGCTGGGTAGAAATTCAGAAGGCTGGGCAAATTTCCTGGCATGTATGAAAGCTTACCTGGAATACAATATCAATTTAAGAACCGGTGCGTTTGATTTTATGAAGCAATAGAATTCTTGTTTGTTGATATTATTTTTTAATAAGATGGTCTTTGCTGATTAGCATTGTTGGTTTGTGAAGACTATTTTTGAATAATTTCGGTAAAGCTGCTTCAGAGATTCTTTTGCCTTATGGAAAAAATATTTTGTTATTTCTTCCCTTTTGCTATCGGTTTAAGTGTCCAAATCGAAGTAAATAATCGTCAGTGCTTCCATTGCCGCTAGTTAGCAATTGTTGTTTGCTCTGTACTTTTCATTTCACAAAAAGTTTTTGTTCGGTCTTACGATATGCTCTGCTAAAGTTGCACCAGGGTTTACAGGTCAGGCTCAATTTAGTTTTATATGGTTTTCGCATTATTAATTTTTGTTCTTATCGTGTCAATATCCTTTATCCATTTTATTAGTTCAGGGTCTATCCATGTTAGTATTTCTATTATAGCATCATAAACTTCCTCAACATATGTAAAGTCAATACCAGCACCATTAAAGCATATCGGCTCGTTATGATTTATTCTGTTTCTAAACTGCCTTATTTTATTAAGCCTATCACAGGCTTCCCTTCGTCCGTGTCCCGAGGGAAGGTTGGTGAAAACCTGGATCGGTCTGCCTAATAGGAGTCTGTAATGATGCACCTCAAATAAATCAGTCCAAAATCCTAAAGACTGGTCTGCAATAACTTTACCGCTTGTAATAGGGACCCTTAAACGCCTGAATCTTCGTTCAGATTTTTCCACAGAAGATTTCAAAAAATCATTGGTAACCCTTCTTCCTGTCCTGCGGTCAATATGAGTAAGCGAAGAGTCAACCATAAATCCAGTCTTTTGATTTGTTATCCAATCTGGATCTGAAAAATGTGCTAATAAGATTGTATTTATCCGATTTCTTAACGTTACTTCTAATGCTCCCAATAAGGGATGAAAGGATTGGGCTATTTTCAAGTTCGCTTTATACAGTCTGACGGCTCTCGTTTTTCGGTTTCCCGTTGCAATAAGGTATCTGTCAATGCGTTGTGATGAGAGGTATAGTCGTACTTTTTGAAACTTCATTAACCAAAATGTTTTGCAAATATCGTAATAAGCCTTACCTTTGTTGCATGATGCTTAGTCAAGCCTCTTGCTGCAAAGCAACGTAACTAAGTTTAAGATTTTAAAGGGTCGCTTTTTGCGACCCTTTAGTTTTGTATTAAAGTTATGCCTTTTATTATCAAATAATTTTTTCACGACCTGGAGGAAATATCAGAGGTAATAATTGAAGTATAAACCCTGCAACTAATAATAGTAAGCCTACTAAAGTAAATGTTTTTGAATTGTTTACTGCTTTGCTTCTATGTATATCCATTCCTGTAAATGAAATCACGTCTCCTTTGTTTAGAAACGTGTTCTTGAAGTGTTCTAATGCTGTTATTGATGTATTCAGCATCTTTGTCGTTCTGTTCAAAGAGAAGGCTAACAAAATTGAGCCTGCAGTATTTAAAATAAGTCCGGCAATTGGCATCCGGTTCATAAAATTTATAGATAAGGTTTGTAAATAGGTAATTATGTTTTGCCGGTCAACTTGAAAGTTAATGTGGTGTCAGGAAATCACACACAATGTTGAAGCATTGGCATGGTGGTATTTGAAAATCCTCAGACTGTACCGCTGATAAATTTATAATTCATTATTTGTTCTGTTGTCTGACACTATTCATCGGCTGGAACCGAAGCCAATTATTGAACAAAATGCTGAGCATATATTCGTCGCCCTTCATATTGGCAAACCGCATTATCATAATGACTTTCTGCGTAGAAGGAATGTATAAGCTTACTCCCGGGTTTTGATAACTTTCTACAATCTTCTCCACGTTCGTCTGCCAAACATAGTGTTGTCAGCCCTTCTGAATCTTTCCATACTTCGTGTTTAAGAACTAAAGTTTGGCTTTGTTCGACAAGCCAGAACCGCTGAACAGCAGAATTACCGCGGCTGATTGGTTCAATATCGGGCCTCACTATTGGCAATACCAGTTTTAGTGGTAGTTTTTCGTCTCATGTATAACTCTAAACAAATTATTGCAAAAACTAAAAGCGCCAGGGAGGGAAGTATTGTTGTCCAATCAATTCTCTGGTATTTTGTTGTTGAAGTATTGGATTGCTTGATTGTCCATATACTAACAGTATTGTTTGCTGCGCCAAATGCAGACGTAACCAGATTCGCTGCATAATGAATACCTGTTGGCATAGCAATACCTTTAGAGTAAATTGCAGCGAGTCCATATATCAATCCCCAAATAGCCGGTCCTGAAAAGGAGCTTGCAATTGTCCAGCCGTTAGCAATGTGATACAGTGCAAAGAGTATAGAGGTAATGATGATTGAAAGCCGTATTCCTATCTTGTTTTTTAACACTTCAAGTGGGTAAGCCCTGAAACCTAATTCTTCCATAAATGCCAACGGGATTAACGGCAATGTTACCAGAAGAAAATGTAAAAAATTACTTCCCGGATTAACTTCAATTGTTACATTGGAAAAGTACAAAACACTTATTGCCAACAATCCCATTATTATACAACCTGCTATAACTCCTGCAAAGAATTTTACTACAGTATTTCGCTGAAAGAATAAGCCGATATCGGAAAACTGCTTTTTGTCAAACTTTAAAAATAGAAAGCTGGTTAAAAAAGCAGCAAGTGTTCCAATAACTCCATGAGTAAGGCGCTCGGAATTATTTGGAAAGAAGTTTTTTGCAAATGAAAAAATGACGAATAGTCCGGTGAAGACAACACAAAACAGGATTGCCTTGTAGATATACCTGGTATTGGCTTTAATGGCCTCTTTCATTTTTTGGAGTCTGAATAAAATTACTGCTAATACATAAATATATAATATTCCCCCCTAAAATCCTCACCGCTTATTAATGACATGATATTGTCTGAAACCCTTTGTTGTTACTATAACCCGGAGCCGGGTAATCCAATAATGGTAAGTTGAAATAAGATGTTTGTAATTATCCGGAGCCGGGACATAAGATATTCCCCGCCATATTCTTACGGCAAACCCAAACCGGGCTGATGTATTGATTACCCGTTACCACGCTCCAGTACAATCAGCCGCTGTTCTACCTGCCCTGCCAGTTTCTGCGCATTATCCAACTGCTCCTTCAACTCTGCTATCTGCTGCTTTAATCGCTGAATGGCAGGTCTGTTGAACTTTTCCAGTTGCTCCCTGCTATTCAGCTTTTTTAAATACAGCCGGGCTATCTTTTTCCTGAACCTGCTGCGCAGGGCGGGATGTTCTTTGTACGCCTGGCGGAAGGCCTTCAGCCGGGCAGTTATCACTACGAGACCCTCTTTTATTTCCTTAGCCCTGGCTGGGGCAGCAGCCTTTTGAAAGTTTAATAATTCCAGGTGCTGACTTGTTACCGCCTTTTTCTGCCTGAGAGCCAGTAGTATCTGGCGGCAGGCATCTGCGGCACCAGGCTGTTGTTTACCTGCCTTAAGCATATCTTCCTTCAATTTTTCCCCTGCAATGCGCAATTCTTCTTTAGAAAGTATTGATTGAAAGGAGTTTAATGTGTCTATATGACTTCCGGCGGTTTTCTCCTTACGGGCAGAAAAAGGAATGCGGTTATAGGCCGGCCGGAGGGTGGCTACGCTTGGTCTTTTCCT
>Ga0351832_1043_pt1 | contig 20267 bp, 13 predicted proteins | sample BONcelHFGM3001C4_FD_206750 | JGI IMG/M metagenome (GOLD analysis project Ga0351832, IMG submission 206750) | Enriched cells from coal bed in the Powder River Basin, Montana, United States - BONCAT cells FGM rep1 HSBNCT.FGM.300.1.C4 ...
TCATACAATTCAACAAACTCGAGGTGTTCTATTAAAGGAGAAGGACCTTCTTTTAATTTATTAATTTTTTCATTGGCATTTTGTACGCCCTGTATGATAGCCCGTATCGCATTTTCAATGGATAACCCGCCATAACCACTCCCTACAAGCAAAGAGGACAGGCCAATCTTTTCAGTGGTCTCATTGCCTTGTCTTCTTATATCCAATAAATATTTGCTTACACCCTGCTGCACAGTTTGTGTTAATTCATAAGCCGTAAACGAATGCAGGTTACCGAGTCCAACGATCAATGCGCCTTTAAAACTTTCATCATCACTCATAAAAATTTCACTGCTGCCAATTTCACCGGGGTAAATACCTAGCATGTGCCTGTCGGATAAAGCGTAGTCGAGGTTTTTATTCACCTGCCATTCTGCACTGGTAATACCGTCTCCTACAAAATGCCCGGTAAGCAAGGGATAAGAAGCATAGCGAAGATCACCATTGGTAACCGTTACCGACAATTCTACCCTGGGCATCATTGGTTTTTCTACGGGGGATAAACCAAGTATCGTGTTTTCAACTGCTTCGGCACTCATGTCATGATCATCCAGCTCCGGCGTTTTAAATAATTTTTCTGTACCCCTGACCACCGGCCTAGTTTTAGAAAATTGTGCTGTAGAGCCTGTTGCTAATATATCTTCAATGCCCCGGAACATAGAAGGCTCATTGGCCAATGCTCCATGAGAAACATTTACATAGTAAACCGTATTATCGGCGATCATTTTTTTGGGTATGCCTGTTTCCCATGTTACACTCTGATCGCCTTCGGCCGTACTTAAAAATACCAACTGCTTTCCATTAGCAGTATCATCTACCCTATAAGCACAGGGTGTAGCCTTATCTTTGCCTGCCACATACACTGCGTTGGCAAAGTCTGCCTCATTCATATTTTTTAATACCTGGTTGCGGTAATCAGTAAAGGTCTTTAAATCGCCGGCTAACGGTAAAGGCCAGCCGTTTTCTCCATACGCCGTTGCCATGTTCTGCCAGGTTTGTGCATTTCCAAAATCGTTGGCAACATCTGTACTGTAAGGCAGCAGGCTCAGTAAGCCGGGAAACCTTCCGAAGATGGTCAGCAATTCCTTTTTACTGTGAAAAATATCCAGCTTGCTGATCTTATCAATAATGGGATCTTTACCAAACAACACAAAGGGAATACGGAAAGAGCCGCCCAATGGCGAACCAAGAAACAATAACCTGAACCCGGACGATTCATTCAGTTTTTTCCAGGTAGCTTTTTGCGTTACCATAAAATCTCTCACCAATACACCACCCATAGAATGCCCGATCAGTTTAATGGGCTGCCTGTAGGTTAGCAGGTCTTCAATTTTATCTTTTAATAATTCAGCACTTTCATTTAATTGCATTCGCCAGTCAAATGGAAACACCACAACATCATAGGAAGCCATTAACTGCTTTACCAGTTTTGCATAAGAGGAACGAACAATAGAAGGCGCTTCAATATCTCCTGACCGGATATCTATCTTTTTCAATTCACCTCCCAGGAAGCGCAGGTAGTTTATCCAGACCAGCTTATCATCCGCAGTAAGATTAGACCCCATGATGCCAGGCAACAATACCACAATGGGTCTTGTACCGCTTACGGATACCGGGAACACCTGACCACCATCCAGTTTCAATAAAGCATTCCTTTCCAGCGAAGGGTCGCCTTTCACCAGGACCTGGAAACCGGGAATAGCCGAATCGCCTTCTGCTTTTAATGCATTATGGATAGCTGTTTGGGTATCTGCATTTTTAAAATAATGAAAATGATCTACGTTGGTATCTGCATCTAAAAAATACTGCACCTGGCTCAATCGTTGGGCACCACGGTACATCGCCGCTGTATTTACTACCAGGTCATTGTTTTTCTGAAAGAAAATACGGGAAGCAATAATAAGCAGTGCTTTGAAATTGAGCCTGGTTTTACAATTACCAGATATGATTGCCAGCGGGTTATCCAATACTACCCTGCTGCTTAAATTATTTAATACTTTGATAAAGGGAGAATCAGGATTCATAGCTTCCAATCCCGGCAGAGTATCTGCATCATTTTTGCAATTTATGACTGCAGAAGTCAGCGCACGGAAAGAAACATACACCGGGTTTGCAGCCCACCCTGTTGTCAAACCTAACAGGTTAAGACTTACATTAAAAAAGTTATCCATCCTGCCGGAGGCTAGCGTGGTACCACTTGCAGGACAAGCCACCCTTATGAATTTAGCTACCTGTATGCGCTTTCCCTTCATAGATTCAGAGATTGCATGGATAGCTGTTATATCTGCTGTGCGGCCCTCTTTTTCCAGCAGGGCCATTTCATTTTTATCAAAACCGCGGTTCATTTCGCTGCCATTGCAAAAGCGGGCAAGCACATCACCTACCAACCCGCCACGGGAATGGCTTATCAAATGAATGGTTGCCTGTTCTGGTAATTGTGCTACCAGATCTTCTACATTCTGTAAGGGGCTTTTGGTTAATGTTTCGTGTTGCAATGCCAATACCTGCCCGGCATATTGCTCCTGTATAAACTCCCACAGAAATGTATTGGCCAACTCCCCGTAAGACCCTGCAGTAGAAGAACCGGTACCATGTAAAAAAATCAACCATGGTTTGACTGAAATGGCCGGAGTAAAAGGCAGGAGGTTAAAATTTTTGTCAAGCTGGTACAAGCCACTTAAATTGTTCAGTTGTTTTTTTTCCAGCTCGCCGGCCAGCTCCTTTATTTCTTTGGTTAATTTTTTCTTTGAAAAAATATTGATCGTTTTCAACAACACATCGCCAATAATTCCCCGGTTCTCTTCGGTTCCGCTAAGACCTGCAGGAACGACAAAAGCTGTATTGGCAGACCTGTTGGCAACAGTTGCTTCAGGAAACACGTCTTCAATCGTATCCGGATTACAAATCCAGGTAGTATCATCATTGAAAACCATCTCCACCACATCATCTTTTTTCAGGTGGATCTCATGGCTTTCACCAAAAGCCCTGTTGCCCGGCTTTAGATCGTAGGACCCTACATATTGCAACGGATCTTCTGTAACAGCCGGCAGTTTGGTTTGTATACTGCCCTTTATAATGATTTTATGTACACTCATGTGAAAATTTTGGGGTTAATATTTTTTACGATTATCCGGAAGTTTCTGTTGTCTTACATCCATTTTTGGATCCACTGCTTTTTCTGAACAGAGATAGGCGCTTATGTAGTTTTTCCTGGAACTGCGCTGTAACTTTAAAGGAACCGTATAACCGGATACTTTTCGTATAGCCTGCTGAACCTGTGATGCGCGGGACCTTAAAGCCTCATCGCTGTATTTAATTACCGGGGCTGTAAAATAATAAGGAGACCCCACATCCCTGCTGCTGGTAAAATTTGCATTGGAACTTACAATGAAATTTTTATCATTGCGCAGCATGCCTGCAATAGCATTAAAATTGCTGTAATCCATTTTGCTTACACTATTGCATATCAATAACTCCACCGTGGTTTTTGCTACTGCAACGGCTACCGCCTGGGAATCGAGTACCTGGTAATTATATGCTGTTAATTTAAGATCCTGATCAAACAACAATACATCTGTTGTTTTGACCGTTTTGTATTTTCTGTAAGAACCGATCAGACTATTTCCATTAACAGTATAGGTTGCTTTAAAACCTCCCTTATCCAGCACCAGGTCAAAACTTGTATCAACAGGCGTATTACTGATGCCCGCCGGTTTTACAATGCTGTTAAGTCTGCTGATAATATTTTTAGCTGTCATATTCTTCAATGATCCAAACTGGTACAACGTATCATTTAGTAAGCCAGAGAGCGATGATGGATCTTTTCTTAGTAAGAAATAAAATGAATCTGCCAGTTCCTGGAAACGGTAGGAAACCGCGAATTCAATCTTATCTTTTATGTTTTTAAAAGTATCCTGGTAGGCGGCATCGAGTTCATAATATTTCTGCGCCATGGCAAGATTAAAGCCCAGCTCTGCCTGTTGATTGGAGGTAGAATATTGTGTAGCGAAATTGGCCGCTTTGTCCCGATCGGAATCTCCTGCAATTGCAGTAGTATCTCCTGCAGGTTTATCTGTACCGGAATTAGTATTAATGGAACCCACCGCATAAAATATGGCAGCTATCAACAGCCCCAATACCACTGCGACCCATATAAAAGTTGATTTTTTCTTTTTGCTCTGTACCGTTTTTTGCTCTATCAGGCTTTCTTTTTTCTTTAATTCTTCCTGTAGTCTCACTTTGGCATCCTGTTCCTCTGCATATTTTCTTTCAAGATCGCTGTAGTCAATCACTTCCTCTCCTTTGGCCTTTTTAATAAGCAGGTCACGGGCATCGGTGAGCAGATGAATGTTCTGAAGATCATTTGCCAGTACGGCTGCAATATTTTCATACACATAACCCAGGTCATGCGGATCCAGTGTGCCTCTTTCAATCACGGATAATCTTTCGCCGTAGGCATAAAATGTTTTGTAGGGAATTTTCAGCTGGCCAATTACCTGGTCGGGTGTAATGCTAAACTCTTCTGTGTTCGATTCTTTTTTGGGTAACCATTCCAGCATATCTGCAGATTCCCTGTATATTTTTCCCATCCACTCATCCAGCAACTGCGTTTCTGCATTTTCTATCCTGCTGGGAATGGGCAATACACGCAGCCGAAACCGATCATACATGATCTGCTTCTGCCCTTCTGTTGCTTTTTTGGCCACTTCTTTAATTCCATTAAAGCTTTGTTCATTGGGGGTAAACAACAGAACCAGTACATCCGGCATGTGTATGGAACAAATGCCACTGCTGTCTGTAAGACCTGTACGGCTATCAATTAAAATAAAGTCATACTCCTCCAGCCAGTATTCCCGCAGGTTTTCCAGGTATTGCCCTCCATCCGATTCTTTGTAAAAACCCGTATAATCAAACTGCCTTACTTTAATAAAATAATTTTCGTCTCTTTTACCCGCATTTAAAAGATCGATGGAAATGGTATTATTTATTACGATTTTATTGATGTATTCCTGCCATGGAATTTCCTCTACCAATATTTCATCGCATTGTGCTTTTAAATGGAGCAGGTCTATCAGTCCTTTTTTATTCTGTACTTCCTGTACATTGAGATGATGACAAAAATAATTTTCCAGGCCAGGTGCTTCCAGGTCCCAGTCTATCAACAATACTTTATAACCCCAGGCCGCCATCAGCACCCCGATATTGGCCATAGCCATAGACCGGCCAACACCACCCTTGTAGGAATAAAATGTAATTACCCTGCTGGGTATTTTTTTTTGATTTACCATGAAATAGGTTTTTGAATGCTGTCGTCAGCTTCACCAACCCTGCTTTCAAAATAGCTGATCAATTGTTTGAGTGTATTTGCCTGGCCATCCGGCGTTTCAAAATCGGGATGCATTTCAGGTACATTATTAATGATATCTACGATGCTGCAGATATCTTCCTGCAACTTCTCCTGCAGCCTGAGTGATTTTTCACTTTTAAAAAATGCTTCCCCTACCACATTAAAATCACTGTAATCCAGGTAGTTTATATTTTTCACTATATCAGGTAAAGGATCAATATCCCTGTAAACGATGGGCCATATCAGGGTGCGTGGAACGGTGGATGCGCTTAATTTGTGAACTTCCTGTTTGTATTGCATGGTGAGAAATTCTTTTACACACCATTCACTTCGCCTGAAATAAGGAGGACTCCATATAGATAGCATGCACTTGGAGTACATCAGGCTTCTGAATAATTCATTGCTGAAATCAACACCGGGTGTAAGACCACTGGTGTCTAAAAATATCCTTGGTTTATGAGGAAGTTCATTATCAAGATAATTCTCAAAAAAAGGGAGAAATATTTCATTGAGCCATTGCTCATTAATTCTTCCTCTTTTATAGGATATAAAAACATCATACAGGTATGGCATAAACGTTAGTATTGATACGTCACTAATTGCCTGCTAAAGCAGGCTTAAATATTTATTGCCGGAAGATGGTTGCGGGTACTTTAATCAGCCATTGAAAAGCAGAATAGGTAGTTTAAAGTTTTACTAATATCATAAAAATTCAGTGAATGTCCAAAAACACCGTGTTAAATATTGAAATTCAGCAAGATACCTGTACGCATAATAGGTAATATTTTAAAATGGAGTCAATAATGTTATTGTTTTTGCGGGATATACATATATCCGTAAAATGTTATGGCATAGTTTTCGTCTATATAGATTTGCTAAAAGCAACAAGCCGTTGCTAACCTAATGAATAATTAAAAACCTATTATTAAACTCAAAAAGCAAACATTATGAAAAAGCTATTTTACATATTTGCGGTAACTGCAGCATTTACCGCCTGCAAAGGGAAGGAAATGGATACCAATAAATAAATGGTATCCCTTACAGACTCAAGTTATAACAGCAACTATCTCACAGATACAGGTGCAGTAGCTAATGAAGCCGATTATACCGGGGAAGATGTTGTTTCCGGTAAAGCAACCGTTCCTGAAAGAAATAATCCTCCAAGGAGCAGTGCTTCTTCTGGCAACACTGGTTCTGGTAGCACTGCAGGCAACAATTCCGGTTCTGCTGCAGGCACAACTACAGCCCCTGCAAAAAAAGGAATCAGTAAAGCAGCCAAGGGAGCCATTATAGGTGGAGTTGGTGGTGCCGTTGCCGGGGCAGTGATTGGTAAAAATGCCAAAGGTGCTGTTATCGGAGGCGTAGTAGGTGCAGCCGGTGGTTATATTATCGGCCGGTCAAAAGATAAAAAAGACGGAAGGGTAAATAATTAAGACCAGCAGATAATTAGCATTATAGCTGAATTTTATAAATAAACATCCATGTCAGTATTTATTTTGACATGGATGTTTTGTTTTACCCACATACTTACTAATTTTGAATTTATGGCAGCATGTACATTCACGATCCCTTTCAGCGGATCTTCAGACGAAGTTTTAGACAAGGCAAAAAGAGCGGTAGAAAAACAAAGCGGAAATTTTTCAGGGGATACGAGCCAGGGAAATTTTTCTGTAAGTTTTTTCGGCCAGGAAATTATTGGCGGTTATACCGTATCCGGCAGCGATCTTAATATTGTAATAGACAGTAAACCGTTTATGGTGCCTTGCAGTGCAATTGAAAGCTTTTTGAAAAGCCAGATAGCATAAGCTGGTAGTGTGTGAACCAGGCATAAATATTAATTCCAAAAACCGGTATCCATTTATAAGTATGTATGGATTTATAAACCGGGTTGATTAATTTTCCCTCTTCACCAGGTTCATCTGCTGCTTTATTTTTATTGTATAAAAACTGCAGCACCTCAGGCAGGCCGGATATAGTTTCCAGGTCAGGCTCTTCTCCCTGCTCAGGCCGCAACCCTGAAAACAATGTAAATATTTTCAATATAGACATGGTATATACCTGGCAGTTTGCCCTGGGTAGTTTATTAATATCGGCTGGAAAAATGCAGGTTTTATTTCCAACCAGGATGTGCGAACAGCCTATCATAAAAACCTGAACAATACGCTACATTTTCCTAAAGAAAATAATTTCTCTGTAAAAGTTATTTACTTTCTGGATTACCTTGATTTAAAGAAACTGCGGAAAATAAAAAATGAGGAAATTGTATTTCATTTGCTGATTGCCACCAGATTGCTTCAGTTCGTATAATTATTGTAATTCGTGCTTAAAATTCGTCTCTTAAAATCACTTCCTGGTAAACAGTTCTATCACCCGCATTGTTTCACAACCCTGAGCCGCATTGCAGGGATTATTTTCGTTGCCCAGGAAATATTGCACGGTTCTTTCTATCATAGGTTGTTGCACATGTTGCGGAATATCAAAGGAAACTTTTTTCTCCTGTCCTGCAATACAGCTGATCATTTCATGTTGTCCAAAAACAGGGAAACGAACCCATCCGTTGGTACCTGTTATGGTGCATTCATCTCTATCTGCTGATGCATTAAAGTTCCAGCTGCCGGTGAAGGCAATGCCATTTTCAAAAAGGATATTGCCCGTTACGTTATCATCAGCCTTGTACAAATCATTGGTATTGAACGATTGCCCGCCGGCTTCTTTTACGTTACCAAAAAAATTCAGCATCAATCCAACCTGGTGCGGAGCCATATCATGAAACAAACCACCGCCTGATATGGCCGGATCTACCCTCCAGGCCTTTGTTTCCTGCTGCAGGTCTGTTTGGGTCAGTGCTATCCGGTTAAAAACAAGGTCCACGTTCCGGACATCTCCCAATGATCCGTCCGGGATCATTTGTTGTATGGCCTGGAAAAAGGGCTGCGCATTCCGGTAATGCGCCACCACCAGTTTTACATTTTTTTCTTCTGCTCTTTGTTGAATATTTTTTGCTGCTGCATAATTAAGCGCCATTGGCTTTTCTACATATACCGGCTTGCCCGCTTCAATAGCTGCCAACGCATATTCCTCGTGGCTACCCGGTGGTGTGGCAATATAAATGGCATTGATGTCCGGGTCGTCTATCAGTTGCTGTGCATTTCTGTAATATTTGGGAACCCCATGCCTGCGGGCATAATCCTTTGCTTTTTCTTCATCCCTGCGCATTACCCCTATCAATGCAGAACCGGGTACTTTATTAAAAGCAGGGCCACTTTTTACTTCGGTCACATCACCACAACCAATAATGCCCCATTGTATCTTTTTATCCATTATTTTTTTGTTGCAATTTCTTTGATGGCCAGGATTAATTTATCCAGGTCTTTAATTTTGGTATAAACATGGGGGGTTATTCTCACGCAATGAATATTTTCCCAGTTAATGCCTACCACATGTATCTTGTATTTGCTGAACAAGGCATTGTCCAGTTCCTGCGGTGTTAACCCATCCACACTCACACCGCATATAGCACAGGAGTATAAAGGATTTAAAGAAGTGTGCAACTTCACACCAGGCACATCTTTTACCGCCGATGCCCAGTAATTTTTCAGGTAATGTATGCGTTCCTGTTTGCGGGCCGGTCCGATAGCATTGTGAAAATTAACGGCTTCTCCAATGGCCTGTTCTATTGGAAAACTGCGGGTACCCAGGGATTCAAATTTCCTGATATCATCACTCCCCGGTTTATCGTTGCAAACCAATGGCCACACAGCTGCAATTTTATTTTTTCTTATCCACAACATACCGCTACCAACCGGGGCACTTAAAAATTTGTGCAGGCTTGTTCCAAAATAATCGCAGCCAAGTTCCGGTATTTTAAAATCCAGCAGGCCAAATGAATGGGCACCATCCACCAATGTTTCAATACCTCGTCGGGCAGCCATGGCCGTTAGTTTTTTTACGGGCATTACCTGGCCCACCCAGTTTATCACATGGGTAATATGCAGCAATTTTGTTTTGGAGGTAATGGCATTTTCATACGCTTTTACGATTGCATCTTCATCCTCTATCGGAAAATCGAAACTGATCTGTTTATAAACGATCCCTTCTCTTGCTACTCTTTGTTTCCAGGCATTGATCATATTGGGATAGTCCTGTTTGGTACCTATTACCTCATCCCCTTTCTCCAATTTTACTCCATATATCACGGTGTTGAGCGCTTCTGTGCTGTTGCGGTTAATAGCAATTTCATCGGGCAGGGCACCGGCCAGTTCGGCCAGTTTCTCCCGCAGTGGCTCCCGGCCCATATCCAGTACCCGCCACATAAAGTAAGAAGGCCCTTCGTTGGCCATTTTATTATACCGGTCCAATGCCTCCTGCACTACCCTGGGCGCAGGACTTACCCCACCATTGTTTAAATTAATAATAGAAGGATTTACAGTATAAGCCTGTTGTATCACCGACCAGTAATCTTCATCGGCAGCCAGTTCCCAGGCAGGGATGCCCACCTTTTTTTGCTGTACATACCTGATCTCTGAGGCATGCAGTTCATTAAAAATACTATGGGCAGAAAAAGCACCCAGCATCAATCCTGACCTTTGCAAAAAACTTCTGCGGCTATCTTTCATTTTTTTACCCGTAAGATAAAAAATAAAGAGGGATGAATGTGGAAAATTTATTCTGATTATAATCCGGCAAACGCACGATTCATTCGCCTGGTTTAATATCTTTATCCGGATACGATGCAGTGGCATGTATTTTGTTTATTGATAACTACCTCCCCCATAAGAGAACAATTTTTCATGTTCAAGCACATTCTTATGATGAAGCAAAAAAACTTCTTACTGGCATTACTGTATTTTTTTTCGACCGCAAATTTTTCTTTTGGTCAGCAACACAACCAGGTGTATGACAACAGCATCTCCGAAGCAATAAAGGCATATTACGAATATTTACCCCAGGGTTATCCTGCCGCGGGCGTAAAATATCCTATGATTCTTTTTGTACACGGTCTTGGCGAAAAGGGCCCGGGCACATCTGCCACTCTGCCCTGGGTTTTAAGAAACGGTATTCCCAGGCTGATCAATGAAGGTAATTTCCCGGTAAGTTTTACAGTGGGAGGACAAACATTTAAATTCATTGTCATTTCACCGCAATTTGGGGGCTCCGGTTTCCCGAGCGTGAACGATGTGAATAACATGATCAACTATGCCATTGCGAGATATCCTATAGACATCAACAGAATTTATTTAACCGGCCTTAGCATGGGCGGGGCTGTTACATGGTACTACCCCGGCTATAATAATTATTTTGCTTCCCGCATTGCCGGTATTGTACCGGTTTGCGGAGCAACAACGGTTTCGCAAAATGATGCCAACAATATTGCAAACAGTAACCTTCCGGTATGGGCAACACATAATAGCGGTGATCCGCAGATCGATCCCAACATAACGATCGATATGGTGAACCTGGTAAACAACAGACCTGCCCCTCCAAACCCGTTGGCAAAAAAAACAATTTTCCAGGCAAATGGTCATGATGCCTGGACACAAACCTACAATCCCAACTTCAGGGAAAATGGTTTAAATGTGTATGAATGGATGCTGCAATACCGGAGAAATTTCACCGTATTGCCGGTAAATGGATTGAGCTTTACAGCACAACAAATTTCCAATGCCAAAAGAATTGAATTAACCTGGAGCACTCAGCAGGAAATAAACATCCGTGGTTTTAAAGTGTTGCGAAGTACGAACGGCATTAACTTTGATCAGATAGGCTATATAAATGCAAACGGAGTAAACGGCAATGGTGCTGTCTACAATTTTATTGATGAATCACCCCTGGCAGGTAAAGATTTTTACCGCCTCCAGGTTGATGAACTTAATGGCGGATTTACCATGAGTGATATCAAAAGGGTTGACCTTCAGGGATACAATGACATCATCATTTCTCCCAATCCCGTTAAGGAGACCATGAATCTTCAAACAGGCCTGGTCATAAAAAATGCTGCATTGCAAATTTTTAACAGCAGCGGCCAGCAGGTTTTCAGTACCAACATCAATGGCACCGGCAATATTTCTGTAAAAATAAAAAATATCCCTCCGGGCATTTACATGGCAAGTATCGTGGACAGGGAAATGGTAAGGCAGGTGAAATTCATTAAAGAGTAAGGGTAATGAGATATGAGCGATGACCGAAATTGAACATTGACAGGAATTTTATCCTGTTTACAGAATGCCGGGGGAGTAATTAATAAAAACAGGCAGGCTTCATTTATTGCTCCGGGCTGAAGGCCGGAGATAACAGTAATTGCAAATTGCTCCTGGCGTTAGCCCAATGCATAATGGCCTTTATACCAAAGTTTTCTTCTTTCTTCCACAACCCTGAAGAGCGGTGCACCTGTACAAACAGGTGAAAATGAATTGGTCTGCCTCCCGCTGAGGGAACCTGATTTAATATTACCAGGTGCTGAAATCTGATGTGATTTTTTAAACCCATCCCCATATCCTGCACAGCCTGCAGTGCCAGCCCCTTAAGGAAAAGCACTGCAGTTTGATATAAACTTCCTCATGGATTTTTCAAAATATGATCGCTACCCGCATTAATTATTATCCCTGCTTATCTTTAGGCAGTCAAATCACCATTTACGAATCCATCATAATGAACAAACAACATTGCTTTTCCAGACTATTAAGCTTATTAGTCATGCTGCTACCCCTGGCATGTTTTGCGCAATCACATTCAAGGCAGCAGATATCCCTGGATAGCGACTGGAAATTTCATTTAGGCCATGCTGCCAATCCTGAAAAAGATTTTAATTACAGCATTGCCAACCTGTTTGCCAAATCGGGTGCAGAAAGCAACACGCCCGTTTCCAAAAAATTTAAGGATTCTGCATGGGACAATGTAGAGTTGCCGCACGACTGGGCTGTAGCACTCCCATTTGTAAATGTAAAAAACAGCGACATAACTTCTCATGGCTATAAACCTGTTGGCGGACTGTTTCCAGAAAGCAGTATTGGCTGGTACCGCAAGCATTTTACTATAGCAGCAGCAGACAGCAACCAGCGTTTCCAGTTACAATTCGACGGAATTTTCAGGGACGCCAATATCTGGATCAACGGGTTTTATGTGGGCAATAATAAAAGCGGGTATATGGGGGCTGTCTACGACATTACCGACTACGCCAATTTTGGTGGCGATAATATTATAGTAGTGCGGGTGGATGCAACCCAATACGAAGGCTGGTTTTATGAAGGCGCTGGCATTTACAGGCATGTATGGCTACATAAATTTGATAAGATCAACATTGAAAATGATGGCATATTCGCTGGTTCGGTTATTAGTAATAACAAAGCAACTGTAAGGGTTGAAACTGCTATCGTCAATCAATCTTTATCCGCAGCCAATTGTAGTGTAATAACTTATTTAAAAAACAGGGAAGGAAAAATTCTTGCCAGTTCTAAAGAACAATCTTTTAAATTAAACATCAATGAAAATAAAACGGCTATACAAATGCTGCAGTTGCATAATCCGAGGCTTTGGTCGCTGGAAGATGCTTACCTGTACAGGGTTGCTGTAGAGATCAGGTCTGCAGGAAAAATAATTGATAGCAAAGAAATTCGTTTTGGCATCAGGACCGTTGAGATAAAACCCAATGGCGTTTTTCTCAACGGAAAGCATATAAAATTATATGGGGTTAACAATCACCAGGATCATGCAGGTGTGGGCAGTGCCTTACCCGACTATCTTCAATATTACCGGGTAGGCCTTCTGAAAAATATGGGGGTGAATGCTTACCGAACCAGCCACAACCCTCCTACTCCCGAATTGCTGGATGCATGCGACAGCCTGGGTATGCTGGTGATGGATGAGAACAGGTTGCTCAACAGTTCACCGGAATACCTGGACCAGTTTGAACGCCTGATAAAAAGAGACAGAAGCAGAGCTTCCGTTTTTTTATGGTCCATTGCCAACGAAGAAGGATGGATACAAACCAACAGCTACGGAAAAAGAATTGCTCAAACACTGATCGCCAAACAAAGAGAACTGGACCCAACCCGCACCTGTACCTATGCTGCCGACCTGCAAAACGTGTTCAAAGGTATCAATGAAGTGATACCGGTACGTGGGTTCAATTACAGGGAATCATTTGTGGAAGCCTATCATAAAGATCATCCCACACAACCTATCATCGGTACTGAAATGGGCAGTACCGTTACCACCAGGGGACAACTCACAAGGGATACTATCCGTTGCTATTTACCCGACCAGGATATTACCGCCCCCTGGTGGGCAAGCACGGCAGAAAAATGGTGGAAGCTCGCAGCTGATAATGACTATTGGTTAGGCGGATTTGTATGGACGGGTTTTGATTATCGTGGCGAACCTACTCCCTTTGAATGGCCCAATATCAATTCGCATTTTGGCATTATGGATATGTGTGGTTTTCCTAAAAATATTTATTACTACTATCAAAGCTGGTGGACCGATAAAGATGTGCTGCATATTTCGCCTCACTGGAATTTACCGGAAATGAGAGCAGCCTGGAATGAAAAAGACGGAAAGCCGGTAGATGTCTGGGTAAACAGCAATGCAGACAATGTTGAATTATTTTTAAATGGCAAAAGCCTGGGAAAAAAAGATATGCCCCGCAACGGCCACCTGCAATGGAGCGTAAATTATGAACCAGGCAAACTGGAAGCCATTGCCTTTAAAAAAGGAAAGCGGTTAACCGCCAAAGTTGAAACAACAGGAGCTCCTGCAGAAGTAGTGATCACTCCTTATAAAACGACTATGCTTGCAGATGGTAAGGATGCGACTGTAATTAATGTAAGTGTGGTGGATAAAGAAGGGCGTGAAGTTCCGGATGCTGACAATATGATTCGGTTTGCGATTAAGGGAGACGGCAAAATTATTGGCGTAGGGAACGGCGATCCTAGCAGCCATGAAGCAGATAAATGCGCAGATGGTTTATGGAAACGAAGTTTATTCAATGGCAAATGCCAGGTAATTGTTCAATCTGCTATCACAGCCGGTGCCATACAATTTGAAGCCAGTGCAACAGGTTTGTGGAAAGGCAGTACTGATATTATTACGGTGCCGCCAACAGCAGTTGCAACAGTAAACGTAGATAAAAAATATGAATTAAAAGGAGAATCTGCTAAAGAAAGAACAACAGGTAAGATCATAGGTGCTGATATTTCTTTTCTGCCGGAACTGGAAGCGCAGGGAATAAAATTTTCTGATAAAGGAGTTGAAAAAGATGCCATACAAATCCTGAAAGATCATGGTTTTAATTATATCCGTTTAAGAATCTTTAATGATCCTGCACAGGATAGTGGCTATTCTCCCGGCAAAGGTTTTTGCAACCTGGAATACACCAAACAGATGGCCAAAAGAGTTAAGGATGCGGGAATGAAACTGTTGCTGGATTTCCACTACAGCGACTACTGGGCCGATCCCGGTAAACAATACAAACCCGCAGCCTGGAAAAACTTATCTTTTGAACAACTAAAAACAGCCCTGTACGATTATACCAAAAAAGTGATGCAGGAATTAAAAGACCAGGGCACCTTACCTGAAATGGTGCAGGTGGGCAATGAGATCAATCATGGAATTGTATGGCCCGATGGAAGTATTGCAAACCCCGATGGCATGGCGCAATTATTTGCTGCGGGTGTTGCTGCGGTAAAGGCGGTAAACCCGGCTACCATTATTATGTTGCATGTGGCCCTGGGTGGGCAGAATGATGAATCAAAATTTGTAATTGATAATATGGTAAAAAGAGGCGTTCATTTTGATGTGATCGGCGAATCCTATTATCCCAAATGGCATGGCAACCTTTCTGACCTGGAATATAACCTGGCCGATCTTTCGCAACGTTACAATAAAGATGTAATTGTGGTGGAATATTCTGCCTTAAAAAATGAAGTAAATAAAATTGCCTTTGAAGTGCCGGGCGGAAGAGGCAAGGGAACATTTATCTGGGAGCCTTTAAGCACCTGGGAAGCCATCTTTGACCGTCAGGGAAAATCAAACAATTATATTTTAAAGTATGATGAAATAAAGAAGACCTTTTTTGCGAATTAATGCTCCGGTATTGTTCGAAAAACATCATTCAGCTATTGAAATTAATATGCAATCATCAAACAGCTTAATATTCGATATACCACAACAAGGCGATTTTGAAAGGTTTTATGATATTCATACGGCTCCGCAAAACCATTTATTTAATCCCAAAGGACCGTTGGATCTGGAAGGGTTCTAAAATAGCTTTTGCAAGGTTCTTAAAGCATTGGGCCGATCATGATTTTGGAAGCTGGACTGTCAGGCTGAAAGCGTCCGGTAAAACAATCGGGTTTGGAGGACTTTCTTACAGGTTATATGGAGATGAACTCAGGTTAAACCTGGGCTATAGATTTGATAAAGATGCCTGGGGCAATGGCTATGCTACCGGGTTATCGCAGTACTCAATCGCCTACGCCTTTTCTGTAATGAACAGGGATAAAATATTTGCAATAGTAAGGCCGGCGAATGCTGCCTCCATCAGGTTATTGGAAAAATGCAATATGAAATTATTGGAAACACTCAATGATGTTCCCAACGAGGAAGAAAGTTTGGTGTACATTATTGAAAGATGATATTCAGCTGTACCACCACCGGATTTACTGCCGCTACAGGAATGCTAGCAGTTAATTTATTGGGGTTACTCATTTCAGCTGCTTCTTCAGTGCCCCGCCCAAAGCCTCTACCAACTGCCCGGAGTTGTCAATGATCATCTGGTTTACAAAACTGTTTTTACTGCTTTCTTTTACATTCACCGTAATGCTGTAAGCCCCCTGGCTATAAGATGGCTGGGCATTGTTTTTACCCGTGATATGATAACCAAAAGAACGGGGAACAATAAAACTCTGACCGTCTAATTTTTTACCGATTAAGTTTTTATAATAGTCGTCATAGCCTGCTGCATTTTTATCCAAAGGTGCCTGGCGAAGAAAGAAATAGAATTTGCCCAGTTCTATATTTTTAAAGAGCGCTCCATTACTGTTTACATAGGAACTATTGAATATGATCTCGAAATCCATGTTCAGGAAATTATTATTGCCGGGTACTTTTGCCTTGGCATAATTCAGTTGCAGGCTTTTTAATTTCAATCTGAAGACAGAGTTATTCAGTATTTCGTAAGGATTAACAGCATCCAGTTCAAACTCTGCTACCAGGGCTGTATCCATTTTACCCCCGTTATCAAAGGTACGTACCAGTTTAAACCCGCTGAATTGCAGGCCCAGCGGGTCAAAAGGTCCATCTAAACTTAGCTGGTCATAAAAGTACAGATCGGTTAATCCGTAAGTATATTCTGCATTGAATTTTGCCTTGTTTTTAGCAATCATTTGTTTAACGGCATTGGTAGCCAGGGAAATAGTTCCGCCGATAATACCGGTAAACTCTCCCCTCCCCTTATCAGACCTGCCGGCCATATCCGGTACGTTCTGTTGCTGTAAAGCAGCATAGTCAATTACATCAGGCTTTTCGCTGATATTCATTTTCACTTCATCGTTTTTAGCAGCATAGCCCTGTTTGGACGCCGAACAACTATTTAATATAACTGCTGCAACTGAAGCGTAGAAAAAGGGCTTAATGAGGTAATTCATAAAATGAAGATAAGGTCTGTTTATATAATTTATTTCCAGGAGCCAGTTTAGCCGCCATCTTATAATATTTTATAGCTTCTGCAATAAAATGATTTTCGTGCATTACAAACCCTTTGGCAAAAGCAGTTTCCGCTACCGTAGTTACCGGCACATTGGTCAGCAATTCATTTACACGCTGTTGATAAGAAAGGCTATTCCAAATTTTTAAATAATTTCTTTCGCAACTGTTACCTTCTGCATCAATGACCTGCCAGTAGTATTCACCGGGCTGGAAAAACCTGGTTATTGCGGCAAGATCAAACGGCTGCTCTTTTTCCAATATTGTTTTTTGTAATGGCGCTCCATCAATGGCCACATCATATATTGCAAAAACGGAACTGGGAAAAATACTACTCCAGTAAATGGGTAAGGCTCCGGTGGATATATGAATGGTATCTGCCGGGATATTCGTCTGCACCATATTACAACCACGGCTTACTGCTCCCACATTCTTCATATATTCTTCCGGGTTGGCTTCCGGCTTTCCATGCGCATGCGTGAATTCATTCCACACATATTTAAAATAAGAACCACTGTAAGAAGCTCCTTTGTCATTGCATTGCACCAATAAAGATTTGGCTGTAAACGTTCCTTTTTTATTTAGCTGGATAGCTTTGTAATTACTACAGATTAAGATAACACTGGCCCCGTCTCCAATGATCACACTTTCATTCGCCGATATCTTATCACCTTTTTTAATTTTAATTTTTGAATTTTTACTTACCAGCCCCTTTACATAATACACCACAAAGGAAATATCTGCTGCCTGCACCAGGATGCTGATAAAGATAAAGACCGTTGTAAATAATATTTTTCTGTTAATGCCCATGATGATGTACGAATAAAGATTGAAACCCAAATTTTTTATGCAGCCAGGCCACCATTGCTTCATAGAAATACAATACATCTACTGCAAGGATGATGGCCACGAAGCTGGGTGTAAGATTGATCCTGATATCCCACTTGTAAAAGAATAATAAACCCAGGTAAACGATCAGTATTGCAGAAAGCAACTGTGCTATTTTAGCTACCAGGTGAAACCATATATGCTTATCAACAAAATAACGGATGAACAAACTCATATGCAGCCAGCACAATATCACGGCCAATACCCACACGATCCATACCGGCCATTTGTTTATATAATCTCCCGACTGCATCATACTGATGATATTGGCATGAATCAACACACCCGGCATATCCGGTACAGATTTACCGACCGACTTTTCATTGAGGGGGGTAAAATGTTTGTCTTCTATGCTATAAGGGTCAGCAGCTACAAAACCTACTAATACGATCTTTCCTTTTAAAGGAAGCAGTTGCATCGTATCTGCCAGCAGTGCACCTCCACTGACAATAAGGTATTTATCAGCACTACGACTGTAATTAATCTGCTCAGTGGTTTTGTTCCGTTTCGCAAAAGCTTCATATTTTTTTTCGTCAGCAATCTTCATCAACGCAGAAGTGAAGGATAAATAGGACTCGTTTTCTTTCTTTATAACAGGGGCAAAATAGCGGATCGTGCCTCGCTCTTCTCCAACGAAATTAGCAAAGCCTTTATTAGCCGCGACAGGATATAAAAAACTCTTCGGTTCCACCTTTTCCTTCTCTAGCTGTAAATTATAAGCGAGTACCGTATTTTTATTGCCGGAAAAAAAGGCACTGAGCAATGAATCTGTCAAGGCTTCCTTGTGCAAATAAAAAACCACATCTACGCCAATAGCGGCAGGTTGATAATCCAGTGTTTTTTCCAGCAGGGAGGCAATACCTTCCCTATCAGCATTCCCGATATTTACAATAACAATATTGGTATCCACACCGGTATGGCTGTTCTTATTGAACTTTGAATACGCCATATCATTGTAATCAAAGTCCTGCAGAGCCAGCTTGATCGGATCCAGCACATGGGTATTAAATGGTATGAGTGATAACAATCCCATTACCATAAAAACCATGAACGTGGCCAGTATCGTATCTCTTCTGAATAAATATTTAAACATTACTCTTTGGTGCGTAAAATATTTTTATAAATGCTCCAGGTTACCGGAGTAATAAAAGTGGCATTTCTTGTTTTGGTGCCGGTAAATAACAATTCTTCCAGTGGGTTATAATCTCCCCTCGCCCTTTCAGTAACCGACCGGGTAAGGACCCCTTCCTGCTGAAAAATACCCAGGTTGCCGATGGCCTGCTCAGTAGAAAGCATAAAATAATTATCCGATCCCATTGGCGGCACTATTAAAATATCGGCAATATGAGTGCGGCTTTCACTCAGGGCATTGTCAGTATTGGTTACCGGAAATTTATTTTCCACATTACCACTTTCTATGGAAGGAAAAAGCAGGTTGGTATTGCCCTTACTGTCGATAGAGAATACATAAATATATCTTTTCGCATAATTGCTTCTCCAGCCACCATCTTTTTTATCTTCTTCAAAGTAAATAGATAAGGTATCTCCCACATTCACCTGGTCGCCGGTAACGGGTTTTTCGGAAGTGTAACCCTGGAAGCTCAGTTTAAATGGAAATTTATTGGTCCCCTTGGGTCCTTCCAGCATGATCCAGTCTCTTATTTTGGCAATACGAAATGCATATTCACTGAGTGTGCCGGCGGTTGCAGCAGCATTGCCCTCATCAATAAAATCGGTGCTGGCGGGCAAACTTTCCGTACTGTCCTGTACGGTTACCTGCGTTTTTACCAGGGCATACTCCAGTTTATTGTCATTATTAATAGCTCCTATTAACGAATACTGCGATTCTTTAGGATCATTTACAATACTGATATTATTGTAGGATGCAAATTGTTTGTTCAGTTCTCCATACAGGTCGGTAGCAGGAGGCATGCTCACAAAAGCGGTAGAAGCCGAACCCAAAGAAGCTTGAAAAGAGGAAGGCGTAAATGCGTCCATTGATTTTCTGCCGGCCTTTTTATCATTTACAAACCAGCTGCCATCCACATAGGTATATATTTTATCCGGGTTGGCTTTAGCAATATTGGTGATCCAGGCAATTTTTTTTGCTGCCTTTACGGTTTTATAAGTGTTCACAAATTCCTGCAATTGCTGACTGCTAACGGCCTTAGGTATATATATTTTTAACGGGGCCGATTTATTGCTGGCCCAGTTCACTACTTCAAACATGGTACCCGGTAAGATTTTTTCCTTGGTACCTTTCACTACTTTTGCCAGGCTCCTGTTGGCACCA
>Ga0351832_1044_pt1 | contig 19814 bp, 15 predicted proteins | sample BONcelHFGM3001C4_FD_206750 | JGI IMG/M metagenome (GOLD analysis project Ga0351832, IMG submission 206750) | Enriched cells from coal bed in the Powder River Basin, Montana, United States - BONCAT cells FGM rep1 HSBNCT.FGM.300.1.C4 ...
GTCTCTTCCGGTTTTTCCAAAGACCCGGCATTTGCCTCGATCGTTTCCACGGCAACCTCGGAATTTTCTGCAGTGACAACCTTTGCAGCGGAAACGGGTTTCTTTTTCAGCTCCGTCCTCGATTCCAACGGCTCGTGTACCAAGACCACTTCCAGAAGACCTTCGCGGCAACCCGGCACGGCACCTCTGATGAGGATCACATTGTCCTCCGGCCTTATTGCAACCACTTCGAGATTGCGGGTCGTCACGTTGACGTCACCCATGTGTCCGGGAAGTCTTGTATTCTTAAAAACACGCCCCGGCCAGGTTCTCATACCTATTGAACCCGGGGCGCGATGAAAACCTGAACCGTGAGCTGCAGGACCGCCGGCTTTGCCATGACGTTTTATCACGCCTTGGAAACCCCGGCCCTTGGTTACACCGCTGACATGTATTTTGTCTCCGGCCTTGAATCCCTCAACCGAAAGAACTTCGCCAACATTGAAATTTGCTGCCATATCGGTTCGAAATTCTTTTAGATGCGTAAATATGGGCAACCCTTTTTTCTCAAAGTGCCCGCGCACCGGCCTTGTAACTCCCTTGGGTTTTCTTATTGAATAGCCCAATTGAAGCGCATCGTAACCATCGTTCGCTTTGGTCTTTTTTTGAACGACGGTGCAAGGACCCAACTCCACAACGGTGACCGGAATCAATTCACCACCGGCTGCGAATACCTGAGTCATGCCTTTCTTTTTTCCTAGAAGACCCAACATAATTCCCTCTCAGTCTTAAATCATCTTTATTTCAACATCCACACCTGCCGACAATTCAAGCTTCATAAGTGAATCGACGGTTTGCTGTGTCGGTTCGAGTATGTCGATAAGGCGCTTGTGAGTCCTGATCTCGAACTGCTCCTGCGAACGTTTATCGACGTGAGGACTTCTAAGGACGCAGTACTTTTCGATCTTCGTAGGCAACGGAATGGGACCTGCTATACTTGCGCCCGTTCTTTGCACCGTACCCACGATCTCCTGAGTAGATTGATCGAGCAGCTTGTGATCATAGGCCTTAAGCCTTATTCTTATTTTTTGTCCCTTATCGTATTGCGTAGCCATACAGTCCTCTCGTTTATTTATTCAATGACTTCGGTGACGACGCCAGCGCCCACTGTGCGACCGCCTTCGCGAACTGCGAAACGAAGCTCCTTCTCCATAGCTATGGAGTTGATAAGCTCAATCTCCGCCGTGATGTTGTCTCCGGGCATCACCATCTCGACGTTCTCAGGCAACTGCAATATGCCGGTCACGTCCGTCGTTCTGAAATAAAACTGCGGACGGTATCCCTTGAAAAACGGCGTGTGCCGACCGCCTTCTTCCTTCGTCAAAACATATACCTCAGCCTTGAACTTCTTGTGCGGTTTTATTGAACCGGGTATCGCCACCACCTGCCCGCGCTCAACTTCTTCCCGCTTCGTGCCGCGAAGAAGAAGACCCACGTTGTCTCCTGCCCGGCCTTCATCTAAAATCTTGCGGAACATCTCTACACCCGTCACCACTGTCTTCAACGTGTCCCTAAGACCCACTATCTCAACTTCGTTGCCCGTCTTGATGATGCCGCGCTCTACCCTGCCCGTAACCACCGTACCGCGACCGGATATGCTGAAAACATCTTCGACCGGCATCAAAAACGGCCTGTCTATAGGACGCTCAGGCTCCGGTATGTAATCGTCCACCGCATCCAAAAGTTTCTGGATCGATCCATAACCCACATCACCCGTATCGCCCTCCATGGCCTTCAAGGCTGACCCGCGTATGATCGGTATCTCGTCGCCGGGAAATTCATAACGGCTTAAAAGCTCTCTCACCTCGAGTTCCACCAAATCCAAAAGCTCGGGATCATCCACCTGATCGACCTTGTTCATATAGACTACCATCTTCGGAACCCCAACCTGCCTGGCCAAAAGTATATGCTCGCGCGTCTGGGGCATCGGACCGTCTGCTGCGCTCACGACGAGTATAGCACCGTCCATCTGCGCCGCTCCGGTGATCATGTTCTTCACGTAATCGGCATGCCCGGGACAATCTACATGGGCGTAATGACGCTTCTCGCTTTGATATTCAACGTGCGCCGTGGCTATCGTGATGCCGCGCTCGCGCTCTTCAGGAGCTTTATCGATTTCGTCGAACTTCATCTCGGAAGCCAGATTCTTGGTGGCCAGATATTTCGTTATGGCGCTAGTCAAGGTCGTCTTGCCGTGATCGACGTGCCCGATCGTGCCTACATTTACGTGCGGTTTCGTCCTCTCAAATTTCTCCTTCGACATATTGCCTCCTTAAAGAGTAAATCAAATTTCCTAATTATCGGCCCTGCACCTTTGCTATTATCTCATCGGCTATGTTTTTTGGAGCCGCGTCATAGTGCGAAAACTGCATCGTGTAAGTCGCCCGGCCTTGGGTCGCGCTGCGAAGATCCGTGGAATATCCAAACATCTTCGAAAGAGGCACCATGGCACCAACGACCTGCGAACCAGCATGGAGCTCGTTTCTTTGTATTCGACCCCTTCTTGCCGTGAGATCTCCGGTAACGGCGCCGACATACTCATCGGGAACAACTACTTCAACCGCCATGATCGGTTCCAAAATGCTCGGATTTGCCTTTCTGGCACCATCTTTAAATGCCATGGACGAACAGATCTTAAATGCCAGATCAGAAGAATCCACTTCGTGATAGGAGCCGTCGAACACGGTGACTTTAACATCCACCATCGAATAGCCCGCTATCACGCCCGAATCCATGGCCTCTTCGACGCCTTTTCTTACCGCCGAGATATACTCTCTCGGAATGGAACCTCCGGTAACGCCATCAACGAATTCGAAACCCGCTCCCCTGCCTTGAGGTTCAAGCCTTAAGCATACATTCGCGTATTGCCCCCTGCCGCCTGTCTGCTTGACGTATTTGTTCTCTACCTCAACGGACTTAGTTATGCTTTCGCGGTAGGCCACTTGAGGCTTGCCTACGTTCGCGCCCACTCCAAATTCGCGAAGCAGCCTGTCAACTATGATTTCCAGATGAAGCTCGCCCATACCCGATATGACCGTCTGCCCGGTCTCACTATCGACGTTTATCCTAAACGTCGGATCTTCGTTAGCCAGCTTATGCAAAGAAACGGAAAGCTTTTCTTCATCGGACTTGGTTTTGGGCTCTATCGCTATGGATATAACCGGATCGGGAAATTCCATTTTCTCAAGAACTATCGGACGACCCTGATTACAAATTGTATCTCCCGTACCTGTAAGTTTGAGACCTACCGCCGCAACTATGTCCCCGGCTAACGCCTCACTTAGTTCTTCGCGTTTGTTTGCGTGCATTCTGAGAAGACGTCCTATTCGTTCCTTTTTTTCCTTCACAGAATTCCATACCGTCTGTCCGCTTTCGATCTTGCCGGAATAGATCCTGAAATAGGTAAGCTGACCCACATAAGGATCGGTCATGATTTTGAAAGCAAGGGCCGCAAAGGGTTCTTCAACTTTGGCTTCCCTTTTTTCGATCTTTTCATCCTTTCCCGGATGAATGCCCTCTATGGGAGGCACATCCAAAGGCGAAGGAAGATAATCGACTATGGCATCCAAAAGTTGCTGAACTCCCTTGTTCTTGAAGGCCGAACCGCAAAATACGGGCACTACCTTCATCGCAATCGTAGCTTTTCTCGCCGCCGACTTGATTTCATCTACGGTAAGATCATGACTTTCGAGATATTTATGAAGGAGTTCGTCATCGCATTCCACGACCGACTCGACTAATTTTTCTCTTAGCTCAGCTACCATAGGAAGCATAGACTCTGGGATGTCTTCCACGATAAAATCTGATCCCTTGTTTTCGTCATCAAACAGATAGGCCTTTCTGGCCACGATGTCGATTACGCCCTTGAATTCGGATTCAACTCCGCACGGAATTTGAAATGGGATCGCGTTGGCCTTGAGCCTGTCGCGCATCATTTGAACACAGCGATCAAAATCCGCGCCGGTCCTATCCATCTTGTTTACAAATCCTATTTTCGGGACACCGTGACGATTGGCCTGACGCCACACCGTTTCAGACTGTGGTTCCACCCCGGCAACGCCATCGAAGACGCCAACTGCTCCATCTAGCACTCGAAGGCTTCTTTCAACCTCGGCGGTAAAATCAACATGCCCCGGCGTATCTATTATATTGATATCGAAATCCCGCCAGCGACAGGTTGTAGCGGCAGAGGTGATGGTTATGCCCCGTTCCTGTTCCTGTTCCATCCAGTCCATCACGGCCGTACCTTCATGGACCTCGCCTATCTTGTAGGTCATGCCCGTGTAATACAGGATACGCTCAGAAACTGTAGTCTTACCCGCATCGATATGGGCGACTATGCCGATGTTGCGTAGATTATTTAGATTCAGTTCCTTCTGCGACATAACCTGCCTTATCCTTTTTATAAACTTAAGAGACGACTTGCACCATGCTATCAAAGAGCATTACGCAAATTACCATTTGTAATGGGCAAAAGCCTTATTCGCCTCCGCCATTTTGTGCGTATCCTCGCGTTTCTTGACCGCAGCACCGCGGTTTTCTACAGCATCGAGAAGTTCGGCTGCAACCCTCTCCTTCATCGTTTTCTCGCCGCGTCCCCTCGCTGCGCCTATCACCCAACGAAGTCCCAAAGATGTCCTGCGATCTGAACGAACCTCGCACGGGACTTGATAGGTAGCACCTCCAACACGTCTCGATCTCACTTCAACGACAGGCTTTATGTTCTCCATGGCCTGTTTGAAAATTTTCACCGGATCGTCGTGTTTTTTCTCCTGCAATATATCGAACGCACCATACACTATGCCTTCGGCAGTGGACTTTTTACCGTCCCATAAAATCGTACTGATAAACTTTGCGACCAAATTGTCCCCATACTTGGGATCTGGAATCGCCTTCCTCTTTAAACTGCCTCTTTTTTTTCTTGGCATCTCTATACCCCTTATTTCGGTCTCTTGGCGCCGTATTTTGAACGACTCTTTTTTCTATTTTCAACACCGGTTGAATCGAGCGTACCCCTGATTATGTGATAGCGCACACCGGGCAAATCTTTTACACGACCACCGCGAACCGTCACCACCGAATGCTCCTGAAGGTTGTGGCCTTCACCCGGTATATAGGCTGTCACTTCGATCCCGTTTGTAAGACGAACCCTAGCCACTTTTCTCAAGGCCGAATTCGGTTTTTTAGGCGTAGATGTATAGACGCGAACGCAAACACCACGCCTTTGCGGGCATTGCATAAGGGCCGGAGAGGCCGTGCGCATCTTGATCTGCTTCCTGCCAAACCTTACAAGTTGATTTATCGTTGGCATAAAAACCCACCTCACGTCTTTTTCAGGCGACGCCAGCCTATCATTTTTCCCTTGAATTACGGGAGGTTATAAAAAAAACGCCGCTTCCTTTGAAAGAAGCGGCGGGAAACTAGCAAAAGAACCTTGTTCAGTCAAGTAATTACATAACAATTATACAGTTTTTGTCATTTTTTAATGTCTCACGTATTAATTTAAAAATCAGTCAGCAACATCCCTATTTTCAAGGTCTTCGGAAGAAAAAACTATACCTTGTTCGTTTTCAGCCTTAACGGATTCGACATTGATTTCATAACCCTTGTATTTCTTAAGACCCGTACCCGCTGGAATGAGACGGCCCATGATGATATTTTCCTTAAGACCACGCAGATAATCAACCCGGCCAGAAATGGCTGCCGCCGTAAGCACCTTTGTCGTTTCTTGAAACGAGGCAGCTGACATAAAGCTGTCGGTTGCAAGGGATGCTTTGGTGATTCCAAGGAGCATAGGTTCGGCAGTTGCGGGTTGTTTGCCCTTTGCGCGCAACTTTTCGTTTATATCTTCAAATTGCCATTTCTCGACCTGCTCATCCTCTAAAAACTCACTATCGCCCGGATCGACTATCTTAACTCTCTTTAACATTTGTTTGACGATGGTCTCTATGTGCTTGTCGTTTATTCTAACGCCTTGCAATCTATAAACCTCTTGGGTTTCATCGACTAGATATTTTGCAAGTTTTTTCTCGCCCAAAACCGCAAGTATGTCATGAGGATTCGCCGAGCCGCCCATCAGATGATCTCCGGCCTGTATGTAGTCGCCCTCGCGCACCGACATATATTTTGCATGCGTAACTTGATATTCTCTTGGTTCACCGATATCGGGCGTAATAACGACAGTTCTCTTGCCCCTTTGATCTGGACCGAACGACACTCGCCCTTCGATTTCGGAAATAATTGCATTATCCTTGGGTTTTCTAGCTTCGAAAAGTTCAGCCACCCTCGGCAGACCACCTGTGATATCTTTTGTTTTCGTCGTCTCTCTTGGAATTTTGGCTATAACATCGCCTGCAGAGATTTCGTCGCCCTCGGAAACTATTATATTGGCTTCACGAGGCATCATATATCTAGCGTCGCCCCTTCCCGATGGCAGCTGCGCTGTCGAACCGGATTCGTCCTTGATGGAAATTCTGGGACGCATTTTCTGATCTTTAGGAATTGTGATAACCTTTCTTGAAAGTCCGGTTACCTCATCGACCTGTTCTTCCATTGTAAGACCTTCAATTACATCGCCGAACTTAATAACACCTGAAACCTCGGCAAGAATCGGAACCATGTATGGATCCCATTCTGCAAGCGTCTGACCTATTTTTACCTTGCCGCCTTCTTCTACAAGCAGATGCGCGCCATAGGTCAGCTTGTACTTTTCGCGTTCGCGCCCTTCCTCATCGGATATTATAAGTGTTCCATTTCTGTTCATGACGACGAGCTTGCCGTTCTTGTTGAGGGCCACTTGCAGGTTGTCGAACTTGACTACTCCGTCATGTCTGGCTTCAAGGCTTGACTGCTCGACACGTCTCGAAGCGGTTCCTCCGATATGGAACGTTCTCATCGTGAGCTGCGTACCGGGTTCTCCTATGGACTGGGCGGCTATAACACCAACTGCCTCGCCGATATTGACCAAATGGCCTCTAGCGAGATCTCTACCATAGCATTTTGCACATATGCCATGCTTACTCTTGCAGGTAAGCACCGACCTGATCAGAATTTTTTCCAAGCCTGAGTCCTCGACTCTTTGCACAAGGTCTTCATTTATCATACGGCCAGCCTCGACGATCACCTCGTCGGTATATGGATCGCGTATGTCGTCTAGCGTAACTCTGCCTAATATGCGGTCGCTAAGCGGCTCAATTACTTCTCCGCCCTCCATGAGCGCTTCCATCTCAAGACCGTCTAGCGTGCCACAGTCATCCTCGACTATGGTCATATCCTGAGCGACATCGACAAGTCTTCTTGTAAGATAACCGGAGTTTGCGGTTTTAAGAGCAGTATCGGCAAGTCCTTTTCTGGCACCGTGCGTAGAAATAAAATACTGGAGCACGTTTAATCCCTCGCGAAAATTTGCCGTGATGGGAGTCTCGATGATTTCACCCGACGGTTTGGCCATAAGTCCGCGCATACCGGCCAACTGACGCATCTGCTGGGCAGAACCTCTTGCACCTGAATCGGCCATGATAAATATCGAGTTAAAACTTATCTGATCACGCGTCTCACCCTTGTCGTTGACCGCTTTTTCTACCGACATTCCACTCATCATCTCGGATGCGATAGATTCAGTCGTTGCCGCCCATATATCGACCAACTTGTTGTATTTTTCACCGGCTGTTATCAAGCCTTCCGCATACTGATTTTCAACCTGTCTGGCTTCGTTGAAAGATTTATTTAAAAGTTCTTCCTTCTTTTTGGGAATAATCATGTCGTCTATACAAATCGAGATACCAGCCTTTGTGGAAAAATGAAAACCAAGCGTTCGCAAATTATCGCAAAGTAGCACAGTCTCCTTGTCCTTACAGGAACGGTAAACCTGATCGATGAGGTTCGCGATGGCCTTCTTATCCATGACCTTATTCACATGGGAAAACGGGGTACCCACCGGCAGTACTTCGTATAGCAAAACTCTGCCAACCGTGGTTTCTTCCAGCTTGCCGTTTATTCTGACTTTTATCTTCGCTTGCAGATCGATCACCTCGGAGTCGTAGGCTATACGAACCTCTTCCGGAGAATAAAAAGACTTTCCCTCGCCTCTTACGAAAGCCCGTTCCCTGGTCATATAGTAAATGCCCAAAACCATATCCTGCGTAGGCACGATGATCGGCTTTCCGCTGGCCGGAGAAAGTATGTTGTTGGTGGCGAGCATAAGCACGCGCGCCTCCATCTGCGCCTCTACTGAAAGGGGCACATGTACGGCCATCTGATCACCGTCGAAGTCGGCGTTGAATGCGGCGCACACTAGCGGATGCAGCCTTATGGCCTTACCCTCGGTCAGCACCGGCTCGAAGGCCTGCATTCCCAACCTGTGAAGCGTAGGCGCACGGTTTAGAAGCACCGGATGTTCCTTGATGACGTCATCTAGTGCGTCCCATACCTCTGGAGTTTCACTTTCGACCAAGCGCTTGGCGCTTTTGATCGTGGTGGCAAGACCATTGTCTTCAAGCCTGTTGTAGATAAAAGGCTTGAAGAGTTCGAGAGCCATGATTTTCGGAATACCGCATTGATGCAGTTTAAGTTCCGGACCGACGACGATAACCGACCTGCCGGAATAATCGACTCGTTTTCCAAGCAGGTTTTGACGAAAACGTCCTTGCTTACCCTTGAGCATATCCGACAAGGACCTTAAAGCTCGACGATTGGGGCCGACAAATGGCCGCGAACGTCTGCCGTTGTCAAACAGGGCATCTACCGCTTCCTGAAGCATCCTCTTCTCATTTCTGATGATGATATCAGGTGCGCTGAGCTCCATGAGCCTTTTTAAGCGGTTATTGCGATTTATGACCCTGCGATAAAGATCATTGAGATCAGAGGTGGCAAACCTGCCGCCTTCTAGCGGAACAAGCGGTCTTAGATCTGGAGGAAGAACCGGAATCACCTCGAGCATCATCCATTCAGGCTTGTTGTCCGCAGCGACTAGCTGCTCTATAAGTTTTAGACGTCTTGAAATTTTCTGCAACGCCGCCTGAGATTTCACCTTTTTCAAATCCTTACGCAGCTTTTTGGAAAGCTCGGCCATGTCTATTTTTGAGAGGATATCCTTTACGACTTCGCCTCCCATTCCTACCCGGAATGCAGGGCCAAAATCCTCGAGGGCTTTTTGATACATGTCCTCGGTGAGTATATCGCCTTCTCCCAAAGTGGTATTGCCCGGATCGACAACCATATAGGCTTCGCAATAGAGAACTTTTTCCAAATCTTTGAGCTTGATGTCGAGCATAATTCCTATTCTCGACGGAAGACTTTTCAAAAACCATATATGAGCAACCGGAGTTGCGAGATTTATATGCCCCATTCTCTCGCGGCGAACCTTTTGTTGGATAACCTCAACTCCGCATTTCTCACAAACTATTCCCCGGTGCTTCATGCGTTTGTATTTGCCGCAGTTGCACTCATAGTCTTTCACCGGGCCGAATATCTTGGCACAAAAAAGCCCATCTCGCTCCGGCTTGAAGGTCCGGTAATTGATGGTCTCCGGTTTTTTTACCTCACCGTGCGACCACTGCCTTATTCTCTCGGGTGAAGCCAGTTTGATCCTTATGCCTTCGAAGCCGAGAGGATCTTTGGGTTTTTCGAAAAAGTGATAAATATCCATAACTCTCCTTAAGAGGGCTTTTAATTTTTATGCATTTTGCGTTTCGAGCAAATCTACGTCCAGACACAATGCCTGAAGTTCTTTTATGAGAACATTAAAAGATTCCGGCAGTCCCGGTTCGAGAATCTTTTCGCCCTTTACTATCGCTTCATACATTCTTGTGCGTCCCACGACATCGTCTGACTTGACGGTTAGAAATTCCTGCAGAGCATAGGCTGCGCCATAGGCTTCCAACGCCCAAACTTCCATTTCTCCCAACCTTTGTCCGCCGAACTGCGCCTTTCCACCCAGCGGCTGTTGCGTGACAAGCGAGTACGGTCCTATAGAACGCGCATGCAGCTTTTCATCAACTAAGTGATGGAGTTTTAGCATATACATCACGCCGACGGTTACCGGCGAATCAAACGCCTCACCTGTGCGCCCGTCGAAGAGAGTCGTTTGACCAGATGTGGCAAGACTCGCTTGTTTGAGAGCATCTTTAACCTCTCCCTCGGAAGCACCGTCAAACACAGGCGTTGCGAAAAGAATTCCGCCCTTGTGTTTGGAAATAAATTCTCTGAGTTGTTTATCGGTGGCCCTCGAAAGAAATTCATCCATCTTCGGTGATTTGAAACACTTCTTCAAAATTTCCGAGAGTTTTTCTTTGGAAAAGTTTTTGTCGAGATATGACTGCAGCTGCTCGCCAAGATTTTTGGCCGCCCATCCAAGATGGGCCTCTAGTACCTGACCGACGTTCATACGAGAGGGAACCCCAAGCGGATTTAGGACTATATCGACGGGCGTACCGTCTGACAGATAGGGCATGTCCTCTTCCGGCAATATTCGGGAAATGACGCCCTTGTTTCCATGCCGTCCAGCCATCTTGTCGCCGACAGCAAGCTTCCTCTTGATGGCGATGAATATTTTCACAATCTTGATCACTCCCGGCGGGAGCTCATCACCCTTGGTAAGCCTGCTGACTTTCTGGTCGTACATCATCCTTACAAGGTCTTCCTGTTCTTCGATATTTTCAAATATATCGGCAAGTTCGGCCTCTATATCTTCTCCCCCTTGCACCGATATCTCAGACCATTTATGAAAAGGCACCTTGTCGAGAATCGCATCGGTAATCTGCTTGCCCTTGGCGAGAATGATATTTTCGTCATTGTCGTCCATGACCTTGGAGCGTGAAATGCGTCCTGAAAGAAGCTTTTTTATCCTCTTCACAGCTGTATCGCGCACCCCTTTTATTTCGGCTTCAAGATCCTTTTTTATCTTTTCCTTCTCGTCATCTTGTATCTCTTTGGCCCTTTCATCTAGTTCCACTCCCTCCCTGCTGAAAACCTGGGCACCGATGATCACGCCGCCAACTCCAGGAGGGACCCGAAGGCTCGTATCCTTGACGTCTCCGGCCTTATCGCCGAATATTGCGCGTAAAAGCCTTTCCTCGGGAGAAAGCTGGGTTTCGCCTTTTGGCGTAACCTTGCCGACTAGTATATCGCTCGAATTGACCTCGGCTCCGATGCGGATTATTCCCGATTCATCAAGATTCCTAAGAGCTTCGTCGCCTACGTTGGGGATATCGCGGGTTATATCTTCCTTGCCAAGTTTCGTATCGCGGGCGGCACATTCAAACTCTTCTATATGTATAGAAGTATAGACATCCTCTTTAACCACCCTTTCGCTTATCAGAATGGAATCTTCGAAGTTGTATCCACCCCAAGGCATGAACGCGACTACGACGTTTCTACCAAGCGCCAACTCCCCTTCTTCGGTGGCCGGACCGTCGGCCATGACATCGCCTTTTCTTACCTTATCGCCAACATCGACGATGGGTTTTTGGTTGATACACGAACTCTGGTTGGATCTTCTAAACTTCGTAAGGTTGTAGATATCAACATCCGAGCTGAACTTGTCTCGTTCACTTTTATCGGCCCGCACCAGCACCCGGTTGGCATCAACTTCAGTAACCACACCATCTCGTTTGGCCACCACCGTAACACCAGAATCTTTTGCCACCGCGGCTTCTATGCCGGTCCCCACAAGAGGGGCTTCGCTGCGCAGAAGCGGCACAGCCTGACGTTGCATGTTCGCACCCATAAGTGCTCTGTTGGCATCATCGTGTTCTAGAAACGGTATGAGGGCCGCCGCCACCGAAACAAGCTGCTGGGGAGAAACGTCCATCATCTTCACATCGTCTCTTGAGACCTGAACATATTCACCATGCACCATAGCCTGCACTATTTCATTGGTCAGTTTGCCATTCTTGTCGAAAGACACATTGGCTTGGGCGATGGCGTTATCCCCTTCCTCGAACGCAGAACAATATTTAACTTTATCAGTCGCCTTGCCATTATCAATTATTCTATAGGGAGTTTCGATAAATCCGTAGTCGTTGACGCGGGCATAGAGCGACAAAGAAGATATCAAACCGATGTTTGGACCTTCAGGCGTTTCCACGGGACAGATACGTCCGTAATGCGTGGTATGAACGTCGCGAACATCGAAACCTGCACGCTCTCTTGTGAGCCCCCCCGGTCCAAGAGCCGAAAGACGGCGCTTGTGCGTTATCTCGGAGAGAGGATTGGTCTGGTCCATAAACTGCGAAAGTTGCGATGATCCAAAAAATTCCTTTATGACAGCCGATACCGGCTTTGGATTTATAAGATCGTGCGGCATGAGAGTTTCGACATCCTGAAGACTCATGCGCTCTCTTATGGCCCTCTCCATCCTGATGAGACCAACCCGGTACTGATTTTCCAAAAGTTCACCGACCGACCTTATGCGCCTATTGCCCAAATGGTCTATGTCATCGATCTCGCCCTCGCCGTCTTTTAGCCGCACGAGATACTTGACCGTCTTTAGTATATCCTCGGCGCGAAGCGTACCTATTTCCAAAGGAACATCGAAGCCGAACTTGTAATTCATCTTCAGACGACCGACCTTGGAAAGATCGTATCTCTCAGGATTGTAAAAAAGATTTTCGAAAAGCGACCCGGCCGCTTCTGGAGTTACCGGATCACCCGGCCGCAACCTGCGATAGATTTCCAATCGCGCTTCTTCGGGGGTGGTCACCTTGTCGGCCAAAAGCGTGTTTCTCAAGTACGGGCCGACGTTGAGATCGTCTATATAGAGAACCTGAAATTCTTTTATCTTGCGATTATAAATTTCCTCGAGATGCTCTTCGGTAATCACATCGTTGGCACCAACCACGACCTCGCCTGTCGAGGTATCGACAATATCATGCGATGATATTTTTCCGATTACCTCTTCGTGATCTATAGGTATAAAAACATCCTTAACTTCGGATATGGCCTTTAGTGCGGCACGCGTATATCTTTTTCCCTTTTTGACCAAAACCTTGCCGGAAACAGGATCTTTAACGTCCTTGGTGGCACGTTGATAGCGTAAAAGCGAGGCGACAGCGTTTTTTTCTATTTTGCCACGTCCGTGCACATACACCGTTTCGGATTCATGGAACATATTCAACAAATCTTCGGCTGAATATCCTAACGCCCGAAGAAGTATCGTCGCTGGCATTTTGCGCCGTCTATCTACCCTGACATACACCAGATCTTTGGCGTCGAATTCAAAATCGAGCCACGCACCACGATACGGAATAACTCGCGCGGCGTAGAGCAGTTTGCCGGAAGAATGCGTCTTGCCCTTGTCATGTTCAAAAAACACGCCCGGACTTCTATGCAACTGGGAGACGATAACTCTCTCGGTGCCATTGACTATGAAAGTTCCAAACTCCGTCATCAACGGAACTTCGCCAAAATAGACTTCCTGCTCTTTGACATCGCGTATGGACTGAGCTCCTGTAGCCTCATCTATGTCCCAAACTACAAGCCTGACGAGAACTCTCATTGGAGCAGAGTAGGTCATGCTCCTGTTTCTGCACTCCTCCTCATCGTATCTTGGAGGATCGAGCAAATAGCTCACAAATTCGAGAGATGCGGTGTTGTTAAAGCCCTTTATCGGGAAAACGCTCTTAAAAACTCCCTGAAGTCCAAGATCTTCTCTCTCGTCAGGACTATTGCTTGCCTGAAGAAACTGGGCAAAGGACTTTTGCTGAATTTCTATCAAGGAAGGAATTTGGGCTATCTGTTTGATCTTCGAAAAGTCCTCGCGGAACCTGCGAACCGGAAGGTTTGGCATGTACTCTCCTTAGTTTTCAAAAACATACACCAGGAACAGAAAAGCGCGAGCGCCCGAACATGTGAATTAAATTAATTCCTCTGCCGGCACCTCTGCACCGCTTCTGTCCCTGTTTTTTGTAAAATTCAAAAAATCTACTTTATATCTACTTTAGCGCCTGCGGCCTCGAGCTTCTTTTTTATCTCTTCAGCCTCTTCCTTCGTGACGCCTTCCTTCACTGCCTTGGGTGCACCTTCCACAAGATCCTTAGCTTCTTTGAGGCCAAGGCTCGTTATGGCACGAACTTCCTTGATGGCATTGATCTTGTTCGCCCCTGCATCTGTGAGGATCACGTCAAATTCGGTTTTTTCTTCCGCAGCTTCGCCTGCGCCCGCGCCGGGCAGAGCCGCGACAGCCACTGGAGCCGCTGCAGAAACGCCGAAAGTCTCTTCGAGCTCTTTGACGAGATCGGCAACTTCCATAAGTGTCATACCTTTGAGTGTTTCTACTATCTGCTCTTTTCCTACTGTCGACATTTTAACCTCCTGATTTGGCACCCCGTTTAGGCATTGTAACTACACAAGGTACAATTCCAAATGGGCTTCGGACCTATTCCCGAAAATTAAGTGCAATAAGTTTGATAAATTCTCCAAAAAACTACTGTTTCGTATCCTTGATGGCATTGATCGCGTAAACAAGCTTTCTCGGAATAGCTGCAAGAACTCCAACCAGATTTCTTGCAGGGGCCGACATAGAACCTAGCGCCTTCGCAAGCAACTCTTCACGTGATGGCATCTTGGCTAGCCTATCTATTTCATCGGCTCCAAGCCTTGCGCCCTCCATGAACCCGCCCTTTATAACGAGCTTTTCATGACCTTTCGCGAAATTTACGATTACCTTCGCAGGCCCTATGGGATCGGCATCGGAAGAAGCCACAGCAGTGGGCCCTGTAAAATCGGCAAGCAACGAATCAAGCCCCTGCTCTTTAAGGGCTTTCTTCATAAGACGATTTTTAACCACCTTAAACCAAGAATTCTCACTGCGAAGCTTCGTGCGAAGTTCGTTCATCTCGGAAACTTTGAGCCCCCTATATTCAGTAAATATCAGGGCCTTGGCCTTTTCCAAACGCTCCGTAAGAGTTTTTACTTCCTCAACTTTACGTTCCTTTTTCACCCTATCCTCCTGATCCTTCAAGCCTCTCTCTTTATTGAAGAGGCGCGGGAACTTTTCATTATATAAGTGTTATGGTCTAAACCAGACTATTCACATCCACCCTTATGCCGGGTGTCATGGTGGCGGAAATAGCCAACGCCTGTATGTAGATTCCTTTGGATGATGAAGGCTTGGCTTTATTTATCGCATCAATGAGAGCCTTTATATTATCCCTTAGTTTTTCCGGACCAAAGGAACGCTTGCCTACGGGTGCATGAACGATAGACGCCTTTTCTACGCGAAACTCCACCTTGCCTGCCTTCTGTTCAGCGACCGCCTTGGCTACATCCATCGTTACCGTTCCAAGCTTCGGATTGGGCATAAGCCCCCTTGGACCCAACACCTTGCCAAGTTTTCCGACGACGCCCATCATATCCGGCGTAGCTATGGCCTTGTCAAAATCCATCCAGCCACCCTGTATTTTTTCGGCAAGATCATCAGCGCCCACAACATCAGCTCCGGCATCCTGCGCTTCTTTGATCTTATCTCCCTTGGCAAACACCGCCACACGAACCTTTTTACCAATACCATGGGGCAGAGAACACGCTCCCCTCACCATCTGATCGGTCTGCTTTGCATCTATGCCAAGCCTCAGCGAAATATCCACCGTCTCGTCGAACTTCGCTTTTTGAAACTTCTCGAGAATATTTAGGGCCTCATCTAATGTATAGCGTTTCTCGGAATCCACCTGTTTGCGATCTGCCCTGTATTTTTTGCCATGCGCTGTCATGTTATGCCTCTTTTTGTTGTTCAAGCGTCGGCAAGTAGATCTGCCAACTCCAACCGGTTAAAATTTAAAATCCGTCAACCTATTACTTCTATACCCATATTTCTAGCAGTACCTTCCACAGTCCTTATCGCGGACTGGAGATCGTCAGTATTGAGATCTGGAAGTTTTATCTTGGCGATTTCCTCTACCTGAGCCCGGGTCACCTTGCCGACTTTTTGCTTATTGGGAACACCTGAACCCTTTTCAATTTTGGCGGCTTTTTTAAGCAACACCGCCGCCGGAGGAGTTTTGAGAACAAAAGAGAACGAACGATCCTGATAGATGGTGATAATCACAGGCGTGATCATTCCGGCCTCTTTTTGGGTCTTCGCATTGAACTGTTTGCAAAAATCCATAATATTGACACCGTGCTGACCAAGGGCTGGACCCACCGGAGGAGCGGGATTGGCTTGGCCTGCCGGGCATTGCAATTTAACCTGCGCCATTATTTTTTTTGCCATAACTACCTCATACTTTTTAAAATCAAGTTGTCTTTTCCACCTGAACGAAATCCAATTCGATCGGTGTAGAACGCCCAAATATGCTTACCAGAACCCTAAGTTTTCCTTTTCCTTCGTTCACATCATCCACAATGCCGGAGAAGGTTGAAAAAGGCCCGCTGACCACCCTCACGTTTTCCCCTTTTTCAAATTCGATTTTGGAGGTCGGCTGCATCGTGCCTTCCTCTATCCTGGCGGTTATCCTCGCTACCTCATCATCGGAAACGCTAGGAGGAGTCATGCCACCTCCCACAAAGCCGGTTATCTTGGGCGTACTTTTCACAATATGCCAAGTGGCCTCGTTTAATTCCATCCGAACGAGGACATATCCGGGAAAAAACTGACGCTTAGTAGCTTTTTTCACGCCTTTTTTAACCTCGACCACACTTTCCTGAGGCACAAGGATCTCACCGAAGAGATGGTCCACCTGATGTTGCCTTATCCTCTCTTCTAGGGCCTTCTTGGCCTTTTGTTCATAACCCGAGTAGGTATGAACCACGTACCATTGCATAGCCATCTCAAAACCCCGTTCGTAAAGGCAGGACCCAAACGCCCCGCACCTATTATTACTGATAGAATACGCTAACGAGCATTCCCCAAAACATGTCAAAACCAAAAAGTATTATCGAACAAATTCCCACCAAAACCGTTACTACCACCGTGGAAAGAGCAGTTTCTTTTCTGGCCGGCCAGACAACTTTCGAAAGCTCGCTTATTACCTCGTTTGTGAAAGTCACCACCTGCGTATTTCTGTAGAGCACGATAAAAACAACAACTCCTGCGACGATGGCGATCATGTCCCACGGCTTTACCATGAAATTCACAGGAACCGGAAACCTGGCAAGTGCCCATACTGTCTCAAAAACTTCCCGAAATAAAAGCCAGCACAAAAAACCGCATGCCAAGAATATCAGACTGATAAATTTACGGTTGCTCGTCATCGAACCCCTCTTTGTGGTCTCGTCAAAACTTTATTTGCAGGGGAGACAGGGATCGAACCTGCAACCCCCGGTTTTGGAGACCGGTGCTCTTCCAATTGAGCTACTCCCCTAACGACCACAGCAAAACCTCGTCACTTCGTTTCTTTATGAGGCGTGTGTTTTCTGCAAAAACGACAATATTTTTTAAATTCCAGCCTGTCCGGAGTTTTTTGTTTATTCTTGGTAGTGGAGTAATTTCTCCTCTTACAATCCTGACACGCAAGCTGCACTATAACCCTCATGTTTCACCTCGGTCAGTTAAGTCACTTTAAAAAAACTTTTTCAAATGACCTACCGACGTTTATTTATTCAATGACTTCGGTGACGACGCCAGCGCCCACTGTGCGACCGCCTTCGCGAACTGCGAAACGAAGCTCCTTCTCCATAGCTATGGAGTTGATAAGCTCAATCTCCGCCGTGATGTTGTCTCCGGGCATCACCATCTCGACGTTCTCAGGCAACTGCAATATGCCGGTCACGTCCGTCGTTCTGAAATAAAACTGCGGACGGTATCCCTTGAAAAACGGCGTGTGCCGACCGCCTTCTTCCTTCGTCAAAACATATACCTCAGCCTTGAACTTCTTGTGCGGTTTTATTGAACCGGGTATCGCCACCACCTGCCCGCGCTCAACTTCTTCCCGCTTCGTGCCGCGAAGAAGAAGACCCACGTTGTCTCCTGCCCGGCCTTCATCTAAAATCTTGCGGAACATCTCTACACCCGTCACCACTGTCTTCAACGTGTCCCTAAGACCCACTATCTCAACTTCGTTGCCCGTCTTGATGATGCCGCGCTCTACCCTGCCCGTAACCACCGTACCGCGACCGGATATGCTGAAAACATCTTCGACCGGCATCAAAAACGGCCTGTCTATAGGACGCTCAGGCTCCGGTATGTAATCGTCCACCGCATCCAAAAGTTTCTGGATCGATCCATAACCCACATCACCCGTATCGCCCTCCATGGCCTTCAAGGCTGACCCGCGTATGATCGGTATCTCGTCGCCGGGAAATTCATAACGGCTTAAAAGCTCTCTCACCTCGAGTTCCACCAAATCCAAAAGCTCGGGATCATCCACCTGATCGACCTTGTTCATATAGACTACCATCTTCGGAACCCCAACCTGCCTGGCCAAAAGTATATGCTCGCGCGTCTGGGGCATCGGACCGTCTGCTGCGCTCACGACGAGTATAGCACCGTCCATCTGCGCCGCTCCGGTGATCATGTTCTTCACGTAATCGGCATGCCCGGGACAATCTACATGGGCGTAATGACGCTTCTCGCTTTGATATTCAACGTGCGCCGTGGCTATCGTGATGCCGCGCTCGCGCTCTTCAGGAGCTTTATCGATTTCGTCGAACTTCATCTCGGAAGCCAGATTCTTGGTGGCCAGATATTTCGTTATGGCGCTAGTCAAGGTCGTCTTGCCGTGATCGACGTGCCCGATCGTGCCTACATTTACGTGCGGTTTCGTCCTCTCAAATTTCTCCTTCGACATATTGCCTCCCCATTCGATTAATTTACGGGTTTAGATTCAATCTAAGCATCAATTTCAAATGAGCCGAGAACGGGAATCGAACCCGTGACCTCATGCTTACCATGCATGTGCTCTACCGACTGAGCTACCTCGGCTGATATTTATCCATCACATCTTTCCCAAACCACCTATCGCGGAGCAATAAAACCGCGCTGATATTATCCGCGATGAGTTGGAGCGGGAGACGGGTTTCGAACCCGCGACCCTCAGCTTGGAAGGCTGATGCTCTACCACTGAGCTACTCCCGCATCTGCCGCTCCAGCCCATCGCCCCGCCCTTTTTTAAATTCGCGTTAGCTATTATAAACAGAATATAAACCCAAGGAACAAAGCGCCTACGACAATTAAAACTTCATGCTGTGGAGAGGGGAGGATTCGAACCTCCGAAGGCGTATGCCGACAGATTTACAGTCTGTTCCCTTTGACCGCTCGGGAACCTCTCCCCTGCCATTGATGAGCCGACGGCCGGACTTGAACCGGCGACCTACTGATTACAAATCAGTAGCTCTACCAGCTGAGCTACGTCGGCGTGGCAAAACGGCGCCGGTCGTACTCTCTAAAAAAATTCCGACCAACTCATAAAAAAAATCGCCCAACAAAATCGATGCATAGATTTTCACAGAACATTTAAAAAATTTCTTCGTCAGAAAAACAAAAGAGACACCACATCACGGACAATTACACCCTAAAAAGCGATGCCTTTCGTCTGATCCGCGCCTTGTATTTCTAAAAATCGGCACACCACATTCCCTGAAAAATTTTGTGGTTTCTAAGGAAGAAATCCTTTTTTGTCAAGGTATTTAGTGCTACCAAGAACGGAATTTGCATGCGCCAAAAACCATCTTTGCCTAGCAACCTCTCCGATCATAAGGGCGGCCGCTACCGATGCATTGTAAGATCCCACCACTCCTTTCATCGGTATGGATAGCAAATAGTCGCACTTTTCCCTCACGAGGCGCCTCAATCCCCTGCCTTCACTACCAAAGATGATCGCTATATTTTCATCTTTAAAATC
>Ga0351832_1049_pt1 | contig 18879 bp, 16 predicted proteins | sample BONcelHFGM3001C4_FD_206750 | JGI IMG/M metagenome (GOLD analysis project Ga0351832, IMG submission 206750) | Enriched cells from coal bed in the Powder River Basin, Montana, United States - BONCAT cells FGM rep1 HSBNCT.FGM.300.1.C4 ...
GGTACCGCCATCATTGGAGGTATTTTGCAGCAAAGGTTCAAACCGATCCATAGACCTGGCAAACTTCGCTTCATTGGTAATTCCTTCTTCAAACTCCTGCCAGGTTGCAATGAATTCTTTAGCCTGATCTTCCGGCAATAAGCCAAAGATCCGTTTCGCTGCCATCAGCTCTTCCTTTGTATTGGTATGATTTTTTGAAGCATCATAAATAAATGTATCGCCTGCATCAATTTCCACAATATCGTGTATCAATACCATCTTTAATACTTTAAGGACATCTATGGGCTTATCAGAATGTCCGGCCAAAACAATCGTCATCATCGCTAAATGCCAGCTATGTTCAGCATCATTTTCATGCCTGTTGCTGTTGAATAGTTTTGTTCTGCGTTGAATGTATTTTAACTTGTCTATTTCTTTTATGAAAGCTACCTGTTTTAATAAATCTTCATTTTGCATTCGTCGGTAAATTATAAGAGAATTTAAATACTGATGCTATAGATGAACAATACCGTATTGCCAATAGTCTTTAAAGAGCAGCATGCTGCTTCCATCATTTTCTATAAAGGGTTTCTGTCACTGGTAAGTTGTTCTGCCAGGCCGATAAGAATTCCTTCAGGACCATGTATATAACAAAGGCGATACATATTTTCATAGTTAACCACTTCGCCTGCGATGGTGGCTCCCAATTTTTGTAACCTGGCAAGTGTATCATCAATATCGGCAACGGTGAACATCACTCTTAAATAACCCAGGGCATTTACCGGGGCATTGCGGTGATCGGCTACAACTGCCGGCGTTATAAATCTTGAAAGTTCAAGCCGGCTATGTCCATCTGGTGTAACCATCATTGCAATTTCTACTTCCTGGTTTCCAAGCCCCGTAACACGCCCTGCCCATTCTCCTTCTATAGTAGCTTTCCCTTCAAGGCTTAGGCCAAGTTCTTCAAAAAAAGCAACGGCTCCATCGAGGGATTCCACCACTATCCCAACATTGTCCATCCGCATTAAATCGTTTTTTTTCATAGCCTTATATTGTTATTAACTATTGTTATATTATTTCATCGGGAAGCTGCGTTATTAGGTTCTGTCTGCTATGTAATTCAATTCAACTACCCCGCAACTGAATTGCCGGGTAGTCACCAGTTGTAAATTTATTTTTTCCCTGATGTCTGCAAACAGTGGAATCCCCTGCCCCAGGATAACCGGGTTTACAAACAGCCAATACCCATCAACCAGGTTCTCCCGCATAAGCGAATGTGTTGCGGTAGGGCTGCCAAACAGCAGGATGTCTTCACTAGCGTTACCTATGCCTTGTTTTATTTCATTTATTTCGTTTGAAAGATTATCGCTGATAACTTTCGTATTGACCAGGTCTGTACCCTTCATTGTTTTAGATAAAACAACCTTATGAACTTTTTTATACCATTTTGAATGTTCAATATCATGTTGCGATGCCGTAGGTTTGTCAGCTGCACCAGGCCAGTAGCTTTCCATCATCTCGTAAGTTACACGTCCGTATAAAGCAGTGTTGCTTTCGCTTATGCGTTTGCCTACATGCTCAAAAATTTCCTGGTCAACTTTTATCCAGTCCATTTCTCCCTTTGGTCCTGCAACAAAACCGTCAAGAGATATATGCATAAATGAGATTATTTTTTTCATCTGTAAATATAATAAGAAATTTTATCGGGTGCCGGTCAACATGGTTTGTACTGATGCGGGAGAGAACAATTTGCAGATCCCTGAAACCGGGGCACAGAGGAGTTGGAACAAATGATAGATGCTGGTTACCGGATCAACTGGTCAACTGAATATCTGCTTCAGCATCGCCGTAAATTGTTGAAGATCGTTTTCTACATTTTCCAGGCTCAGTGCTTTTGTCTTCTTCAGCTTATAGCTTATTGCAATATTTTCGGCCTTAAAATAACCGTTGTAATGGGTTAATAAATTTTCGACTCTTTCAAATTCAATTTTATCCGGTTTTCGAAATACGTGTAATACCTCAAATTCTATTGAATTTGCGTTTCCCTCAGGTAGATCACACCTGATTGTAAATCCATTTATTTTTCCTTCCTGTACTTCCTCAGTAAAGTGCAATTTTGAATGTTCTTCCTTTAAGGATGTAGTAAATCCTATTTTTCCAAGCTCGCTAAAGGGCGATTTTGAAAACGCTTTATTTCTACTTGCCCTTCTGATAAACCAGGCCAGATAGCCAACAAAAATCGCAAATGCAGGAAAAAGAATAATTGTAAATAACAAAATAGCGGCTACCAAACTTAGCTTTGGAGAATTACCGGTTGCGAACCAGCCGATGGATAAAACAAGTAAAGCCAGTGATGAAAAACTTACGGCGCAGAAAGTAAAGGCATATCTGAGCTTACGCTTATTTAATTTTAAAAAAGTATGCATGATGATAGATGCTGGTTAAGTAATACTGGTTAACTGATACTGATCAACTGGTCAACTGACTAACTCTCCACTCCACCGGTGTTACCCCTTCCTCCTGCTTAAATACCCTTGCAAAATAACCCGGGTCGGCATAACCGCAATTTTCTCACCTGTGTACACAATGCTGTTACCCGGGAATTGAATATAGATGCTGTCATTCATCTAATTGCACAGGAGAAAATTCTGATAGTATTGTATCCCTGATCACAGATGCTCTTATTGTGTTGGGTATTGTTGTATTAGTGGCTCTCTACCTGTTATTGAGCCGCAGCTTCATCACCAGTGCAAAAGCCATCGAATTTTTCGGTATTATTGCGCTGCTGATCGTCTTTGAATTTCTAAACCTGTTGTTGCATCCTTTTTTAGAAAGGATAACGCATCATTCACCGGGCAACAGCAAGATTAATCGGGAAAAATAAACAGATAAGACTGGCTGCAGCAAAAAGAACAATTGAGTAATTGGAAAAAAACAGTAACCGGTAATAAAAACATTCATGAAAAGAACACATAAATCAGACGCAGTAGATTGGAAGGCTGTCGGGAGTTTGAAAAATCTTCTTCTTATACTCGTGGGTACTTCTCTCGCTGTTTTATCAATGAAGGGTTTCATGATACCCAATCGTTTTATGGATGGAGGCATCACGGGTATCTCCATTTTACTGCACGAGATCTTTCATATCAATATCAGTTTCCTGGTGATTATTTTAAATGTATTATTTATCTACCTCGGGTATAAAAGGATCGGTAAAACTTTTGCGGTACAAACGACCATTGCGGTAATCATCCTGGCCGTTGGTTTATTATTTGTAGAGATACGGCCTATTACCCACGATAAATTACTCATTGCTGCTTTTGGCGGAATTTTGATTGGTACCGGCGTTGGTCTGGTGATTCGTGGAGGAGGTGTAATTGACGGGGCGGAAGTGATCGCAGTTTTCACCGGAAGGAAAACAGGGTTTTCCAATAGTGAAATCATTATGCTCATCAACACGCTTATTTTTGCCGTAGCCGCTCTGCAATTCGGCATTGAAACGGCTATGTATTCTATTATCACTTATTTCACTGCCACCAGGGCTACCAATTATGTGGTGGACGGAATTGAGGAATTCACTGCCATGAACATCATTTGCTCACAAACAGAAGAAGTGAAAAATTTACTGGTGAATGAATTAGGAAAAGGCATTACGGTATACAAGGGCGAAAGAGGCTACCTGCCAGGCAGTTTTGAAGTGAGAACTGAAGCAGATATCATTGTTACCATTATTACCCGCCTGGAAATAAAACAGCTACAGGATGCAATATTGGAAATAGATCCCAAAGCATTTATTTATGTACAAAGTATTAAAGAAGCCAGTGGCGGAATTTTAAAAGCCAAAGCTCATGCAAAATAATTAAACAGCCTGATCGTTTGTTATGACGGATAAACATAACCACATTAAAAATAAATACCTCCGCCCGGCTAATGCAGACAAAAGAAACCATGCAGGATTTTGTGATCACGATGCTGAAAGAACAGATCCCTGCTGCCTATACTTATCACAATTACGAACATACCTTATATGTGCAGGGTAAAGCCCGGGAGCTCGGCCTTCATGAGCACCTGGGCAAACGGGACATGGATTTGCTGAATACCGCAGCCTTATGGCATGACACCGGGTATATTCATACCTACAAAGGACATGAGGAAGAAAGCTGCGTGATGGCAAAAGAATACCTGCCCGGGTATAGCTACAGCGAAGCCGATATTGAAATCATTTGCGGAATGATCATGGCTACAAAAGTTCCTCAGCAACCACACAGTTTTTTAGAAAATATCATTGCCGATGCAGACCTTGCCTACCTGGGAATGATTGGGGCTGCAGAACAGTCAGACAAATTATTCAACGAACTGCGATCCATCAATCCTGCATTCACGAAGGAGGAATGGAACAATCAACAGATTGCATTTTTAAAAGCTCATCAGTTTTTTACTGCTTTTTACCGGCAAAAAAAAGAGCCGGTGAAACAGGTTTACCTGGCGCAGATCAAAAAGCTTATGGAAGCCGGGAAATAGCTTCCCTGCACTTATCACACGCTCATTAAACGAAGAACTCCATAAAATATGGAACGCACCCATGGCGGGCTTCTTGTTGCAGCGTTGGTAATTGGCCTGCCTGCAAATTTTTACCTCGCCCGGTTTATGAGTTACCATACGGGCGACTACTGGCAGCTAAAAACAAACGGGCTATATCAAACCATTGCTTATACATTGGGAGTGGTGCCCTTAGCACTAGCTTATACTGGTATTTTTATATTACTTTTCAATAACCGGTCCGGGAAAAAACTATTATCTGTATTTGCACCGGTTGGTAAAATGGCTTTCAGTAATATATTTTGCAAACAATCATCGGCACTATCGTTTTTTTGGGTGCGGGATTTGGGTACATTGGAAAGGTAGGTCCGGTATATTATACCATCTTTGGTATAATTATCTTTATTTTCCAGGTCCTCTTAAGTAGCATTTGGCTAAAATATTTTAATTACGGTTCTTTGGAATGGTTATGGCGCAGTGCCACCTATAAAAAATGGCAACCCATGCGCAAATCATCTTTAATAAACCAACCATGAAAATAAAATTATCGCTGGTTACACTACTTTTTTCACCAGTGCTTTTTGCGCAGTCTTATCAGAAGATACATCACAAAGCCATTTTGGTGGACTCTCATAATGATATACTGATGAAAGCCGCAGACCTTGGCAGCCTCATGGACGGGGATGGCCGAGGTAAAACACATAGCGATCTCAGCCGCTGGAAAGAAGGCGGACTGGATGTACAGATATTTTCCGTGTATACCGATGGCGACAAAAAAAATGCTTATGCATATGCCAACAGGGAAATGGATAGCCTTGATGCCGCTGTTGCCCGCAACCCGGATAAAATAAGGAAAGCTTATAGCTATAAAGAAATTATTAAAACAGTAAACCAACATAAAATTGCCGCCTTGTTTGGCGTGGAAGGCGGGCATATGATAGAAGATGACCTGGGCAAGCTGGAAGTATTGTATAAACGTGGTGCCCGCTATTTAACCCTCACTCACAATATTTCGCCGGCCTGGGCTACCAGTGCTGCGGATGAAAACAATGGAAAATCATTACCACACAAAGGCCTGACAGATTTTGGTAAGCAGGTGGTTAAACGTATGAATGAGTTAGGGATGCTGGTAGATGTAAGTCATGCCGGCGATCAGACGTTCTGGGATGTTATAGCAGTAACAACCAGGCCTGTTATTGCTTCGCACAGTTCAGTATATACACTTACACCGCATCGCCGTAATCTTAAAGACGGGCAGATAAAAGCCATTGCAAAAAACGGAGGTGTGGTGCAGATCAATTTTAACCCGGGTTTTATAGACAGTAGCTTTGATAAAAAAGAAGCGATCTTTTTAAAAAGCCATGCTGCTGTATTGGATTCTTTAAAAAGATCGGGTATGGATGGACATTATGCAGTAGATTACTTATATCGTTTATATGCCGGAGAGGCGTTGAATTTTCGTCCTCCCCTATCAAAACTGATAGATCATATAGAATACATTATCAAATTAGTAGGCCCGGACTATGTGGGCATTGGATCCGATTTTGATGGAATTAATACAACACCCCTGCAATTGGATGATGTAACGGGCTATCCCCTGATAACAAAAGCTTTGCTGGAAAGAGGCTATTCTAAAAAAGTAATTTATAAAATATCAGGCGGAAATTTCCTGAGAGTTTTAAAAGCCAACGAAAAAAAATAAAACTACAACCATCTTTTTATGAAAAAAATAATAAGCACATTCCTGTTTTGCTGCTCTCTTTTATTGAGTTCTGCAATAATGGCGCAGCTTTCGTCTGTCCAGGTAGATTCCCTGGTAGAAAATGCCATGAAGCAATTTAAAGTAGCCGGGGTATCAGTCGCCATAATAAAAGACGGCAAAGTAATTCACAAAAAAGGATATGGTGTAAAATCTATCGCAACAAACGCCCCGGTAGATGAGCTCACCAATTTCCAGATTGCCTCCAACAGTAAAGCTTTTACCACTACAGCTTTATCAATTTTAATAGATGAAGGAAAACTGTCCTGGAAAGACAAGGTAAAAAAGCATATCCCGGAGTTTAAAATGTACAACGATTATGTAACCGAAAATTTTATGATAGAAGACCTGCTTTGTCATCGCAGCGGGTTAGGATTAGGTGTTGGTGACCTTATGGGATTTCCTGATGGTTCTGACTTTACCATAAAAGATATATTAAGCAGTTTTCAATATTTTAAACCTGTTTCTGATTTCAGAACCAAATTTGATTATGACAACCTGTTATATTGGGTAGCGGGCGAACTGGTAGCAAGAGTAAGTGGTATGTCCTGGGAAAAATTTGTAGCCACCAGGATATTGGAGCCACTTCAGATGAAACATTCCTTCACGACGTTAAAAAATATAAAAGACAGGAGCAATGTTGCCACTCCCCACTCCTCCCTTACAGAAAATGGCAGCATGAAGAGTATCTCTTGGTTTGAAGAGATCATTAATGGTGCTGCAGGCGGTATTTTATCCAATGCAGAAGATATGAGCAAGTGGGTTTTGATGCAACTCAACAAAGGCAGATACGGAGACAGTTTGCAACAGAAAATATTTACAGAACCCAGGCAAAGAGAAATGTGGAAACTGCACACGGTAATGGATGCCAATCCCTGGCCCCGCTACAACAGCCATTTTTCAGGATATGGTTTAGGATGGTTTATCCAGGACATAAAAGGTAACTTAAATGTATGGCATACCGGGGGACTGCCGGGTATGTTATCAAAAGTTACCATGCTCCCTGATCTCAAACTGGGGATCGTTATTCTCACCAATACAGAGAACGGCGGCGGGGCCTTATTTTCTGCCGTAAACAATACGATTGTGGACAGCTACCTGGGTATAGAAAAATTAGACTGGATTGATCTCAATACAAAAAACCTGGAGGCCCGCCAGGGAGAAGCTGATTCCGTCACTAAAAAAGTATGGCAAACGGTAGCCGCTGCAAAAAATACAAAGATCAAGCCGGGTGATTATACCGGTGTGTACCAGGATAACTGGTTTGGAAAAATTGAGATATTTCTAAAGGGAAATCAATTGTGGTTCAGATCTTATCGTTCCCCGAAACTGAACGGACCCATGCAGTTTTACAAAGCCAACACATTCGCTATTAAATGGGAATACCAGGATATGCCTGCCGATGCTTTTGCCTCTTTTACTTTAGATGAAGAAGGCAAAGCGCAAAGTATTAAAATGAAAGGCATTTCACCCGATATAGATTTTAGTTTTGATTTCCAGGACCTGGATCTGCAAAGGGTGAAATAAAAGATGGCCGGAAGATGAAGGCGTTCTTCATACTTCCATCCTCATTTCCCCTCCTACGGGCAATAAACTATAACAATGAAAGCAAGGTCAATCAAAGGAACTGCTCCTGAACACATTCAATCAGCTTTAACCCAAAGCATGACCGATGGATTTACACCCACACTCGCCATTGTTTCCCTTCCATCCTTACAATCGGGGATAATGGCACAGGTATTCGGGATGATATAAAAAACAAGATATTTCAACCATTTTTTACTACCCGTCCTACCGGCCAGGGCACCGGGTTGGGATTAAGCCTGAGCTATGATATCATAAAAGCGCACGTAGGACAGCTAACAGTTGAAAGCAAAGATTCAGAATATGCAAAGTTTACTATTACTTTGCCGGTATAATTTCATCTTACGAACGGTTTAAGCTATGATCTTACAAACTATTCTGGTCATTATTCTCCTTGCTAATATGCGGAAATATACCAGGCACGACAGCAACCTGTATAAATGGGATCGCCTCATCATTGCCGGTATCGTATGCAGCAGTATCCTTCTTTTTTTGAGTTTTATCAATAATATAAAGGGGGTCGAGATACTCATAACCGTATTAAGTTATGTATTAACCGGCTCGGTGATCTGGTTCATTTTTACTCAAAAAATATTTTTTAATCTCAAAAGCCTGGTATATGCATTTATACCGCTGCTGGGGCTCAACTTTATAGAAGACCTGCTCCGTTTCATCAGCAGGTCATTTTATAAAGAGTGGGATACTTACCTGGAAATTGCCGAAATATTCGGCCTTATCTGGATGATCGGTATGCTCATTGTAACCAGCAAACAAAGAAAAGCCCTGGAAAAGGAAAGAAGAATAAGTGAAGAAAAGGAAAGAGAATATAAATTAAGCGAAAAGCTAAAGGCCGAACTGGAAATACAGGTGAAAGAAAGAACAGCAGAATTAACTAAACAAAAAGAAGAATTGCTTCAAACGCTGGATGAGTTAAAGGCCACACAGGCGCAATTGGTTCAATCAGAAAAAATGGCGAGCCTCGGCGAACTGACCGCAGGTATAGCGCATGAAATTCAAAACCCCCTGAATTTTGTTAATAATTTCAGCGAAGTAAGCAATGAACTGATCGCAGAAATGAAAGAAGAAATCTTAAAAGGGAATTATGAGGAAGTAAATACAATTGCTGCGGATGTACAGCAAAACCTGGAAAAGATCAATCATCATGGCAAACGGGCCGATGCCATTGTTAAAGGCATGCTGCAACACAGCCGTAAAAGCAGCGGACAAAAAGAGCTGACAGACATTAATGTATTGACAGATGAATATATCCGGCTCTGCTACCACGGCTTAAGAGCAAAGGATAAAAGTTTTAATGCAACTATTAATACAGCCCTGGATGAAAATGCAGGCAGCATCAATATTATTTCCCAGGATATAGGCCGGGTGATTATGAATTTACTCACCAATGCTTTTTATGCGGTGAATACCCGCCGGGCATTAATGGAAGAAGGCTATAAGCCAACAGTTAATATCAGTACAAAGAAAACAACCGACGACATCTTTATCAGTGTGAGTGATAATGGCATGGGTATACCAGGCCATGTGATAGATAAAATATTCCAGCCATTCTTTACCACCAAACCCACAGGAGAAGGTACAGGTCTTGGTTTGAGCATGAGTTACGACATCGTTACAAAAGGTCATGGTGGAGAATTGAAAGTGGAAACAAAAGAAAAAGAGGGAACCACATTTACAATAATATTACCGGTGCAATAATTGGATTATGATAAATGAAAAGGAAAAACTGCTGGATAATACACTGGAAAAAGTGATCAGTATTTGTTTTGGCTTGAGCCCGACAGATGAACTGGAAGATGTTTTTGCTGAAAAACTAATGGTGATCGGCACAGCGGAAGAAGAGCGATATACAACACTGGACGGGGTTCGTAAACTAATACAATTACAGAAGGAACAGACCGAAGGTATGGAGCTGTCTTATACACGCACAGAGAGATACCGCGATTTACCAGGCGATGGAAATATCGCCGTAGTGGTAGATGATCTGTGGCTGGATATAAAGATGGCGAACCAAACCATGGGATTTGCCATGAGAGCCTCTGCCGTTCTTGAATATAAAAATCAACAATGGAAATCGATTCACTGGCATGTATCTAAAGCAGATACCGGTCAATCCAATGAGGATACTTTTGGGGTAGAGGAATGGAAAAAAAGAACAATAGAATTAGAGCAGACCATTGCCGAGAGAACGCAGGAATTGGTACAACAAAAACTGGAACTGGAACACGCACTCGAAGATCTTCGCACTACACAGAACCAGCTGATACAATCAGAAAAAATGGCCAGCCTCGGCGAACTCACAGCTGGTATAGCCCACGAAATACAAAACCCTTTGAACTTTGTAAACAACTTCAGTGAAGTAAGCAGGGAATTGATAGAAGAATTGAAAGTTGAAAAGGAAAAATTGAAATCTGAAAGAGATGAAGACCTGGAAAATGACATATTGAAAGATATAGATTCCAACCTGGAAAAAATAAATTACCACGGTAAAAGGGCCGATGCTATTGTAAAAGGCATGCTTCAGCATAGCCGCAGAAGCTCCGGTATTAAAGAACCCACAGATATCAACGCCCTGTGCGATGAATACCTCCGGCTCTCCTACCATGGCCTGCGGGCAAAAGACAAAACCTTTAATGCAACACTCAATACTTCGTTTGATGATACCATCGGGAACATCTTAATCTTATCACAGGAAATGGGCAGGGTAATTCTTAACCTTCTCACCAATGCCTTTTATGCAGTAGCAGATAAAAAAAAGACAGCCGGAGATGGATATGAACCTACTGTAACTATAAAAACCTCCGGAACAAGCGTTGGCGGGCGGAAGGGAGTTTCCGTTAGTGTGGCAGATAACGGGAATGGTATTCCGAAAGAGGTCATAGACAAAATATTTCAGCCCTTCTTTACTACCAAGCCCACCGGACAGGGCACAGGCCTTGGTTTATCTATGAGCTATGATATTGTTACCAAAGGCCATGATGGTGAATTAAAAGCAGAGAGTAAGGAAGGCGAAGGCACTACATTCCACATTTTTTTACCCATACAAAATTAAAGATTTTTAACATGAAGATTTTAGTAGTAGATGATGAAACAGATGTGAAAACATTGTTTGAGCAACGTTTCAGAAAGGAGATCAGGAGCAATGAACTGGAGTTCGCTTTTGCTTTTTCCGGCGAGGAAGCATTGCAATTTATGAATGACCATGAGCATGAAGCCGTCCTCATCCTGTCTGACATTAACATGCCCGGCATGAGCGGCCTGGAACTGTTGAAACATATTAAAGTAAAGTACGAAAAGCCCCCTCCGATTGTGATGATGATTACAGCTTATGGCGATGATGAAAATTATAATGCTGCCATGAAGTTGGGAGCCGATGACTTTTTAACCAAACCCGTGGATTTTACAACCTTAAAAGAGAAGTTAAAAACAAAATTATCATGACCAAGATTTTAGTAGCCGATGACGAGGCAGATCTGGAAACCCTGATACGACAAAAGTTTCGTCAGAAGATACGGGAGCAGAAATACGAATTTGTATTTGCGGCCAATGGAAATGAGGCCCTCTTAAAAATAGAAGAAAATCCTGATATTGAAATTGTGCTGAGCGATATCAACATGCCCGAAATGGATGGATTGACTTTACTTACCAGGCTGGCAGAAGAAAGCCCCATGATAAAAGCTGTAATGGTTTCTGCCTATGGGGATATGGATAATATCAGGGTGGCCATGAACCGGGGCGCTTTTGATTTTATTACCAAGCCCGTAAACTTTGAAGACCTGGAACTAACAATGGAAAAAACCATCAGGCATGTGGGCCAGATGAGAGAAACTTTAAAAGCAATCAAAGAAAATAATATTCTAAAAATGTATGTGGATGAGAATGTGCTGAGTTTTATGGGAACAAGGGAATACGAAAATTCGTTAACGGCCAATGAAACCATTGAAGCAACCGTAGTTTTCATGGATATCTGCAGTTTTACATCCATCAGCGAAACGGAAACACCGGATATCGTTGTAAAAATGCTGAACCAGTATTTTGACCTGATGGTTAAAGAGATCATCGCACAAAATGGCATCGTAGATAAATTTATCGGCGATTGCATCATGGCCGTTTTCAAGGGAGACTATCACCTCGACCGTGCTATAGATGCCTGCCTGGCAGTAAGGGATAAGGTAAATTCGCTGCCTGCAGAACATAGTTTTTCTCCCAAAGTATCTATTGGCATCAACAGCGGGGAAATGATCTCGGGAAATATTGGTTCCGCAACGCTGAAGCGTTTAGACTTTACCGTTATTGGAGATACAGTGAATACCGCCCAGCGCCTGCAGGCGGTAGCCAAACAAAGCCAGATCATTATTACAGAACTGGCTTATGAAAAAGTGAAAGATTCTTTTAAATGCAATAAAGTGGGCGAAGTTAATTTAAAAAATAAAGCCAATGCGGTAAGTGTGTACGAAGTGTTGGATTAGTTTAAACGCATGGAAAATAAGTTGCTGAGAGCCGCAGAGTCAGACTCTGCGGCTCTCTTTTTTCTCCTTCCCCCTGCACTAAAAAATAAACTATGAACCAACTGCAGGATCCGGCAATTCAATATTTACCACAGCCGGCTGACCTTCCACCACCTGCTTATATTTTATAATATCAATCTCGTTCTCGCTTTTGGCAATAACCACTGTAGCTACCGTATTGCCGATAAAATTAATAATTGCCCTGCCTTCGCTCATGAATCTATCCACTCCGATTAATAATGCCAGGCCTTCCAGTGGAATTACTTTTAGTGCAGTAAGTGTGGAAGCCAGTACAATAAACCCGCTTCCTGTAACGCCCGCAGCACCTTTGGACGTAAGCAACAATATCCCGATAATAGTCAATTGCTGCCCGATTGAAAGATCAATATTAAAAACCTGCGCAAGAAAAATAATACTCATACTTAAATAAATGGTCGTGCCATCCAGGTTAAAACTATAGCCCGTTGGTATAACCAGGCCCACCACTTCTTTTTCACATCCCGCCGCTGTAAGTTTTTGCATGATAGATGGTAACACCGCTTCACTGCTGCTGCTACCCAATACAATGAGTATTTCTTCCTTAATATATCCCAGCAATTTCCAGAGGCTGATCTTATAGTAATAACAGACAAGATTAAGCACCACAAAAATAAACAGGAAACCCGTGAGATAAAAAGTAAGCAGTAATTTACCCAACACCATTAAAGTTCCGAAACCAAATTTTCCAATAGTATAGGCCATCCCCCCAAAAGCACCGATAGGGCTCAGGCGCATAATCATTTTTAATACATTAAATAAGACCTTATTGATATTTTCAAAACTGTTCAGCAAACCTTTTCCGCTATCCCCCATCCATTTTAATCCAATCGCAAAAAGAATACTGAAAAATAATACCTGAAGAATATCACCCTTCGCAAAAGCCTCTACCACATTTGACGGAACAATATGCGAAAAAAAATGCCCCCAGTTCATTTCGCCGGAAGCCTGCTCTGTGATACTTGCTACCCGGGCATCCGCTGTGGTTGCAGGCATAGGCACACCTGCCCCTGGCTTTACAAGGTTGGCTGTTAATAATCCTATTACCAGGGCCAGTGTAGTAATCACTTCAAAATAGATCAAAGCCTTTACCCCTACCCGGCCTACTTTTTTCATATCGCCCGCCCCGGCAATACCTGCAACAATGGTAAAAAATATCACAGGAGCGATCACCATCCTTATCATGTTGATAAAGGTTTCACTGATAAGTTTTGCCGTTTCCGAAAAAGCCGGGAATTGCCATCCTGCCAGCACTCCCAGTATAATTCCGATAATAACCTGTACGTATAATATTTTTAGATATTTCATATAAAATCGTACTGGTTATTGGGAAGATAAGCTGTAATTATTTTTTCCATATAGAAGAATAAGCTGATTTTTTTTTAATCAGATAGTTTATCATTTGTTATCAGGGTTCTAAAAACGGATCGCAGCTTCACCTATCAGGAACCAAGAATATTATTTATCCGTTGTAATTCTTCAGTGCTGAATGGAGCAGCATTAAGCGAGTCAATGCTGTTATGCAATTGAGGCAGTGAACTGGCACCCACCAAAACAGAGGTTACTCTTTTATCTTTTAATAACCAGGCAATAGCCATCTGCGCCAGTGTTTGATTTCGTTGAAGCGCTATGTTATTCAGTTGTTTTATTTTCTCTAGCATAGCCTCAGTAATATCCGACAACTGGATTGCGCCGTTGGCAAGATTTCTTCCCACACGGGAATCGGCCGGTACCCCATTTAAATATTTATCACTCAATCTTCCCTGCGCCAATGGTGAAAAAGCAATACATCCAATGCCCTCATCGCCTGCAACATCCAGCAGCGATTGACTATCTGCGGTTGTTTTATCTTCCACCCATCTTTCAAACATGGAATATTTTGGCTGATGAATAACACAGGGCGTTCCCAGCTTTTTTAAAATAGCGGCGGCTTCCTTTGTTTGTGTTGCAGAATAATTTGAAATGCCTGCATACAATGCCTTGCCGCTGCGAACAATACTATCCAGTGCAGCCATCGTTTCTTCCATGGGTGTACCGGGATCCGGCCGGTGAGAATAAAAAATATCTACATAGGGCAGCCCCATTCTTTTTAAACTCTGGTCAATACTTGCTACTAAATACTTTTTTGACCCCCATTCACCATATGGTCCTGGCCACATATAGTAACCAGCCTTGGTAGAAATGATAAGCTCATCCCGGTAGGCCTTCAATTCATCCTGCAATACTTTTCCGAAATTATTTTCTGCTTCACCGCCGGGAGGGCCATAATTATTTGCCAGGTCAAAATGAGTAATGCCTTTATCAAAAGCTCCAAGCAGGATCTCCTTCATCCCGTACAACTCATTGGCGTTTCCGAAATTATGCCATAATCCCAGGGAGATCGCTGGTAGCAGTAGCCCACTATTACCACTGCGGTTGTATTTCATTGTATCGTACCTGTTGCCGGCTGCAGTATGCATCTTGTAAATTTTAAAGTAAATATTTACTCAAAAATAACAACAATAAATTTTATCCCCTGTGAATAAATCTCAGGCAGACAATTCCGGAACATGGTATTTCAAACAGGATTTTTTTATGTACCCTCTCATCTCAATGGCTGAATTAAATTCTTAACAACAGGAACTTTCTTTAATGCTGCAGATCCTTTTACCAGCCAGGCAATTCCAAATGCCCACATAGAAGTTGTTTCAAAAATAAAAGTGCTGTAAATAAACAGCCCGACCTCCGCCGGTTTAATAATAAAATTTAAGAGACCGATCATCGCTATGCTTACAATAATAACCCAGCCACATATTTTATACAACCGTTTTCTTTTATTGAATTTTTTCAATTCGTCCCCTGTATAGGCTTCATCAGGCCTTTGAAAGAAGTGAAGACAAAAAATTGTGAAACACGTAAAGAGAGCTCCTGCAAAAACAAAATGGATTCCTCCCCAAAAGTCAGTTACTTCCTTTAGTAACTGGAGGTATTGGTTCCCTTCGTATTGCTCCGGCAGAAAGCCTGCAAATTTCGTTGGCAACGAAGCAATTCCAAATGCACAATAGCCTGCAAGGTTGGAGAGCCTGCTTTCCCATTTATCTTTACCCTTATAAGTAATTAAAAAAGCTCCCAATACACAAAGTATTAATACGAATACAATATGCATTTTACTATAATAGTAATGACTGATTGACGGTTGCCAGGAATAATTTCCGGCACCAAATATCCAGCAACCCAACACAACTCCTATGGGAAGCAAAATACCGGTTATACCTATAAAAGCCCGGAGTTTTTGGTAGGAAATGATCGCTTCGTTGCCGGGTTCAGGAATTCCGTTTGTTTTCATAATTGCAGTAGTTTAATGGCCAGAAATGATATTGATTATGCTCCTTAAAATTACAATTACCAAACGTAAAAGTGTACAGTGTATTAACGGTATTCCGCTAAGTCAATTTCCTTAAATGCTTTCGTTGTTCTCCCACGGTCAAAAAACCGGCTTATAAAGGCAAACACAGGATAAGCAGGACGCATAAAGTGTGGAAAAAAAGAGATCCTGAACGGTCTCAGTTCTCTTATTTATCTCAAATCAATCATCCTTTTAAAAAGAGGATTTTTATTTTCTCCTTTATGAAAACGAATTTGTATCTCTTTGATATTTTCATCTATTACAAAAACGTCCTTTCCTCCAAAACCATATAAATTAACCCGTTTCGTTTCTGATAATACAAATACACGGCTGTAATAAGGATCGTTTTCCGTACTGCCATTATTGATCCGAAACAGGTTTATCAGAACCTTATCTTCTCCCAGTTTTTTCACTTCAAACCGTTCATCTTTTGCAGATCCGTTCACGTCCACTTTTTTAGCCAGTACGGTATAAAAATCCAGGGCGTATCGGTCCAACTGGTTTCTCCGGTATTGTAAGGTCCGGATCAATGTTGCACCGGATAAAGCATAAATTTCTGCCGGCAATTTTTTAACGGAAGCTTCTATAACACTATCTGTAAGAGAATTTTTTAAAAAACCGGCTGCCTGCACCCAGTCTTCTTTTTCCATTTCATTGGAAAATATCCTGTCAAGCTCCCTATCCTGGCTGGTAAGCAAGGCTGTATTTTGTTTCCTGCTGCTTAAATCCTGCATAAACTCTACATGCATCAATGGCATTAATAGCCTGGTCATTTTTCCGTTTGTTGAAAAAAGAGCCTGGTCCCGGTCTCGTGAGAAAGGTATAAAGTGTTTACTACCGGTTTGGTGAATACCCCATCTCCAGTTGTCTTGTTGCCGGTCCCAGTCTGCCAGTAAAACATCAAACAATCTTGACTTTATGTAAGCAGCCTGATCAATACTCCAGGCATTATCTTCCTTCATTTTTTTTAGTAATTTCAGGGTGCTTTCAAATTCCACAAAATTGCCCATGTGATTTGTAGTACTCCAATTGCCATCCGGTCGTTCTTCTATAAGATAGAGATTATTGCCATAATGGTCATTGTATTTATGAAGAGCCGGTTGGCTGGGAACATATACCAATATGGGTTCCGGGTGATAAACAGATGCGACGGAACACATTGTGGCGATGGCCAGGGATGCATAGGGGTGTGACTGAGATACCCCATCCTGTATAAAACCGGCGAAAAAACTGCCCCTTAAAATACCGGGAATTACCGCATTGCGGGTTTTATTAACCGAACGCAAAACATACTCTTTTCCCTCTTCAGATCTTAATCTGAGTGTTTTAGATTCATTACCTCCTCCTCTTTTATAAGGTTTTAATCCACCATACAGTGTATCTAATGAAACGATCTTTACCCTTACCGGGGTGGTCCATAACTGCCTGTTGTTGGTACCCCAGAACCATTGATGCAGCCGGTTTTTTTTATATTCTTTGCCTGCCGCCAGTTTCACATAATATGCCCCGTTTTCAAAGGCATTTTGTGTATAAGACAAACTATAACACAGGCACAGGCATGTGATCAATGTAATTTTATATAATGATGGGAGAGGCTGGTTTTTTGACCGCATTTACAAATAGCTTTATTCTATAGCTACTGTAATTGTGCCAATCTTAATGGGAACTGCAGGCTTCCTGTTTATTTGTGATGCATGGAAACAAAAAATCCCGGTATAAAACCGGGAATGAGCGGAGAGAGAGGGATTCGAACCCCCGGACCTGTAACAGTCAACGGTTTTCAAGACCGCCGCATTCGACCACTCTGCCATCTCTCCGGCGCAAAAGTAAGGGTTCAATTTTTCAGAACAAAAAATTCTTAACTCTTTTATGGGATTTTTTAAAGAAAAGATCGCAGGCAAATAATTAATAATCAATGATTATGTATAAAGTATATATACTGCGGGCAAGACCGCTTTGCTACCCTCCTACACTCACAAAATACCTTTCTCTCTTAAGTACTTTTTGCCTTCTATTGATTTAAAATACATTTCCTGCACGTATGCTTCTGATTTTGTTTGGAATATTTCATGATAGTGCAGCATAAAAGGTACTCTTGATTTTGTGCTCCGAACCTTTTTAGTATTATGCTTCTTTAATCTTTTTTCAATATCTGAGGTATGGCCATAATAGTAACCTTCGTCTTTCAAACTCTTTAATATGTAGGTATAGTTAGGGCATAAAAAATCCCGGCTGGACCGGGTGACAATTTTGGCGGAAGAAAAAATTTCCAGTGAACTCCTCTGGAAGAACCCCGGACCTGTAACAGTCAACGGTTTTTCCTAAGGATCCTGCGGGCAAGACCGCCGCATTCGACCACTCTGCCATCTCTCCGGCGCAAAAGTAAGGGTTCAATTTTTCAGAACAAAAAATTAATGACACTTTTCGGGCTTATTTTTTATAAAATATGCTGAACAAGCCTCTAGTAATCAATAATTAAGGATTATTTATAAAGTATCCCGCAGAACGCATCATACTTCCTTATCTTTTACTACAACCAGGTCTTCTATTGCAACCGTCATAGGAACCGCCCCAACCTGTAACACCGCTTTCTTCCCCCGCATTTCTTTTACAATCCCTACTGTACGTCCATTCTTCATTTTAACCTTGTCGCCGGTTTTTATTTCACCGCCAATCTCTACAAATTTTTCATTGAGCTTTTTCTGTTTTCTTTCCTGCTGAAGCTTTTCTTTCTGGTTAAAGAGGAGGGCATGAATCATTTTTACTACGCTGTCCTTATCATCGGTCTTGCGCCATTCTATTACCATGGCTTTAAGGCGACGTTCCATATCCTTCATATAAGCAATACGTTCTTCACTCACCTTATTCTGGTGTTTCATTTTTTCTATATCCTGGCGATGAAGTTCCTTGTCCATTACGACCTGCATTTCTTTTTTCAGCCGTTCATTTTCTTTCAGCAGTTTTTGTAACTGGTCTTTTTCCTTATCTATTTTTTGCAGGTCCTGTTCCGTACGGTTCAACAATTTATCTAACTGAAAATGCTCTTCATCCACCAGCTTCCTGGCTTTGCTTAT
>Ga0351832_1050_pt1 | contig 18740 bp, 14 predicted proteins | sample BONcelHFGM3001C4_FD_206750 | JGI IMG/M metagenome (GOLD analysis project Ga0351832, IMG submission 206750) | Enriched cells from coal bed in the Powder River Basin, Montana, United States - BONCAT cells FGM rep1 HSBNCT.FGM.300.1.C4 ...
CAGTTCAGATTCTGCTTTGCCGAAAGCCCTGGAAAACATGGAACGGTTTGGAGTTCCAAGAAAGATCGTATCATTTGTAATACCAACCGGCTATACCTTTAACCTGGATGGCACTACACTTTATCTTTCGCTGGCTTCGGTATTTGTTGCACAGGCGGCCGGAATCGATCTCTCATTTGGACAACAATTGGCTATTGGCCTATCACTTATGCTGACAAGCAAGGGTGTGGCTGCTGTTCCCAGGGCTTCGCTGGTGATCTTAATTGCCACGGCGAGCACATTTGGTTTCCCCATTTGGCCTATCATGGCCATTTATGGAATTGATGAGTTGATGGATATGGCGAGAACTTCTGTAAATGTAATTGGCAATACTTTAGCCAGTTGCGTAATAGCCCGCTGGGAAGGAGAATTTGACGATGAAAAAGCACTGGCTTTCCAGGGAGAATAAAAGATAACACGCAGACATGAAGTTAGCAGCCTTAACCAACTCGATGTGAGAACATTGAATTGATTAAATTTGTAGCCTGAAACAGTACTATCATGACAGAAAAAATAAGAATAGGCGGTTCAGACCTGGAAGTAAGCCGGCTCAATTTTGGCGGGAATGTTTTTGGCTGGACATTGGATGAAAAACAATCCTTTGAGATGCTGGATGCATATACGGAAGCTGGTTTTAATTTCATAGATACGGCCAACACCTATTCATGGTGGGTAAATGGCACAGGCGGACAATCAGAAACTATTATCGGCAAATGGATGAAAGAAAGGGGCAACCGTGATACGCTGGTGATTGCTACTAAAGTGGGTTCGCAAACAAAAGAACATCCGGTCGACATAAGCCGGAAACATATCCTTCAATCTGTAAATGAATCTTTGCAGCGATTGCAAACGGATCATATTGACCTGTATTATACGCACTTTGATGATGGTACAACGCCCGTTGAAGAAACGATGTCTGCCTACAACGAAATCATTAAAGCCGGGAAGGTAAAATACATTGCAGCTTCCAATGTAGCGCCTGCAAGGCTACAGGAGTCTTTTGATGTGGCTGAAAAAAACGGCTACGCTGCTTACATAGCTTTACAACCCCATTATAATTTAATGGAACGCAGTGGTTATGAAAATGACTATGCACCGTTGGTGGAAAAACACGGCTTAACTGTATTTCCTTACTGGGCTTTGGCTGCCGGTTTTTTAACAGGTAAATATCGCTCGGAAGCGGATCTTGCAAAAAGCGTAAGAGGTGCCGGCGTAAAAAAATATTTAAACGACAAAGGATTAAATGTATTAACTGCTTTGGATACAGTAGCCGCCAAACACGCAGCAAAGCCTGCTACGGTTGCATTGGCCTGGTTACTGGCGCAGCCTCATATAGGAGCGACTATTGCAAGTGCAACCAGTAAAGCGCAGTTGGAAGATCTTTTTGCGGCGGTAAAACTATCGTTGGATGAAGAGGACCTTGGTTTGTTGGGTGATGCAAGTAAATAAGTAAATATTTTGCTAAGAGAACAAAGAGGAAAAAAGAACAAGTAGAACCAGTTTTCCTTCCAGTTTTTTTTCTTACCAGGAGAATAAAGAGAAAAGGAGAACGAGGAATTCAACTCTTTACCTTCTTGTTCTCTTAGCCATAATTCTTTTCCCATTCACCAGCGGAGGATCATATGCTTCTTCCAATTTTTTTTACCAGGAGAACCAAGAGAAAAGGAGAACAAGAAGTTCTTCTCTTTTCCCTCTTTCTCCCTTTGTTCTCTTAGCTTCTTATTTCAATGACTTTGTTTGTGCTACAGCCTTCGCATTCGCCGGATGAATAAATATAAAATCAACCACAGAAGCATCATGTCCGTCAACAGTTGGAACCAGTTTCCCATCAGATAAATGAAATTGCCGGTATCCTATTCCTTTTAAAAAATCTTCTACTACCTTTTTATGCGGCCCCCAGGTTTCTACCTGGATGATGGGTTTATGTTTTTCAAATACCGGTTTCATCTCTGGAAATACATATTCTTCGTACCCTTCAATATCACATTTTACAAAATCAAGCCTGTCAAGATCTTTAAACAACTCACTGCCTTTTTTCATTCTGGCTTCAAACTTAAAACCATATTCCTCCAGGTTTCCATGCGAATTACTGTCGTACACATTTGGCAAACCGGTAGAAAGGTAACTCAGGTTTTTAGGTATCACCAGCGTAATATCCTTTTCTTCTGTACCCAATGCATAAGGCAGAATGGTTACCTGCTTTTTATCTTTCAGGCGCCATTGCAAAATTTCATTGAAAGGGATCACCGGCTCTACAGCATACAAATGTCCATTGGGGCCTACCCAGTCTTTGATAAGATTGGAATAATATCCCAGGTTAGCGCCCAGATCAATTACTGTATCACCCGGGCTAACAAGATTTTTTGCAAAATAATGATACCGGTATTTTGCATTGTTCTTTAAGAGCCCTGTTCTGTATAAAAACAAAAATGAACTGTTGAGAAATTTTAAATAATTCTTCTGACTTAAAGATTTATATAATATTTTATTGATAACACCCATTGATCTTCTTTATATTTCTATTACACGAATTGAAGCGGATTTTCTTCGCAGCCTGGCATCTCAGCACTAAAAATAACAGGAACTGAATGCTTACTATTCGCATCAATACTAACTAACTAACTAACTAACTAACTAACCAATCAACTAATCAACTGGTCTCTGACCTTTATTCCTTATCCTTTTTTTCATCTGTAACTGCTTTGTCTTCACCCTTCAGGTAGGTCGGCAAATTTAAGCCAGCCATATTAAACAGATCATTCAGGGGCGGAACAGTTTTCATCATACCGGAAACAAAATTAGCAGTGCTGGTATTCCCTTCCTTGTTATTTCCGCTATCCCAGACAGTGATCTTATCGATCTTAAGATTTTTAACAGCTTCCACCTGCGTTTTAACCAATTCCGGTAATTTTTCAATCAGCAATAACTGGAAGGCTTTTGTCGGATCTCCACCTGCAGCCGCTACCACATCCTTATACCCTTCTGCCTGCTTGGTTAAAATTTCAAACAAACCTTTTGCTTCTGCTTCCATTTTAGCAAAGATGGCATCTGCTTCCCCTTTTGCATTTTCACGAATAGATTCTGCCACGGCCTGGGCTTCAATAATGGCTTTTTGTTTGGCGATCTCTGCAGGCACCACGATATTGGCCATCTGCGTAGCACGCTCTCTTTCGCTTCGGGCATGTTCTGCTTTTTGTTCCGCTACATAAGATTCTTCCAACGCCCTTGCCTGTTGTACCTTCTCGGCAGTTACCGCAATCCTCAGTGCTTCGGCTTCTTTTTCCCTTCTGGTAGCATCAGAATTAGCGATGGTAATTTTTGCTTCATTCTCTCCTTTTACTGCCACGGAATTGGCTTCTGATGTTTTGATCCTTGTATCTCTTTCCGCTTCTGCCCTACCAATAGATTCATCTTTTCCGGCAACCGCAATACTTACTTCCCTGTCTTTTTGAGTAATGGCAATTTTTACATCACGGTCTCTATGCGTTTCTGCAATTTGTGTTTCTCTTTCCCTGTCGGCAATAGCTCTTCCCGTTTCACCAATTTTGGTTTGCTCTGCCACACTAATGATGGCTTCATTGATCGCCTTTGCTGCGGCTTCTTTGCCCAACGCCTCAATGTATCCTGATTCATCACGGATATCTGTAACGTTTACGTTGATCAGTTTTAAACCAATTTTCTTTAACTCTGTATCAACATTCTTAGAGATATTATCTAAAAATTTATCCCGGTCGCTATTGATCTCCTCAATGGTCATAGTTGCAATTACCAACCGCAGCTGTCCGAATAAAATATCTTTCGACAGTTCCTGTATTTGCTCAGGAGCAAGCCCCAGTAAACGTTCTGCCGCATTGTTCATACTCTCCGGATCGGTAGAAATAGCAATCGTAAAACGACAAGGCACATCCACCCGGATATTCTGGCGGCTCAATGCATTGGTAAGATTGGCTTCAATAGAAATGGGTTTAAGATCCAGGTAAGCATAATCCTGTATTACCGGCCAGATAAACGCACCGCCACCATGCACACACTTGGCACTGGCACCGCCGGTTTTACCATAAATAACCAATATCTTATCAGAAGGGCATCGCTTATAGCGGGAAATTAAAGCAGACACAGTGACGAAAAACACTACTACTGCAACAACAATGATCATCAAAGGTGATAACATTCTTTTGGGTTTATAAGGGTTTACAATTTTTCTACAATAACCAGGTTATTACTTTCAATTTTTATAATTTTGATCAAAGTACCGGTAGCTATGCGTTCATTCAATGTAATGGCACTTAATTCGTGCACAGTTCCATTAACACTTACCTGTATTTTTCCTGTGCCTGTTTTATTTTCCGGCACCGGAATATACACTGTACCGGTTTTATTTAACGTGTACTCAATATTAAATGAATTATCTTCTCCAAACCTTTGTATCTGGCGGATCAGCACAAAAAAAGCCGCTACGAAACCAACACCAATAGCCGCACTTATTAAAATAAGTATTGTTTTATTGTCTATGGTATTATAAAATGAAATACCGCCCCATCCGGCCCCCAGTAAAAAATTCACGAGGTTTCTTAAAGAAAATAACTGGAAGGGTGCATCAGTGCCGGAAAGGTTGCTATCGAAATCTGCATCAATCCCGTCCCCCGCATCTGCTCCGGCAAAGGTCATAACGGTTTGTATTAAAAAAATAATACTCGCAGGTATTGCTATAAACCAAAAGCTGCGCAGCAGGGGTTCCATACCGGAGAAAAATTCCATAGTTGAAGTTTTGGTTGTTGTTGGGTTGCTGCAAATGTATTATAAATGCGATACTTACAGGAACCTGTTATAAAATAAATAATTTATTAAAAGTACCGGAAGGTAATCTCTACCGGGATGCAAGTAAACGATCCAGTTTTTTATCAATCGCGTTAAGCAATTCAAATTGTTTGCCCTGGCTCTCAAACAAAGTTTTGATCTGCTGTTCTTCCAGTACATCCATTTTTTCATGCAGGCTTCTTATCTGCATTTCTGCCTTTAAATTGATCATATAATCATTCTCTCTCTCTTTCCGGTCTTTTTCTTCCTGCCGGTTCTGGCTCATCATTATAACGGGAGCCTGCATGGCTGCTACGCACGAAAGCACCAGGTTCATTAGTATAAATGGATAAGGATCAAAGCGGAGATTTTTCAGCGCCAGCGCATTAAAACATATCCAGACAAATAAAATGACGGTAAAAATTATAATGAATCTCCAGCTGCCGCCAAAAGCCGCTACCTTGTCTGCAATACGTTGACCGGTTGTAAGGCACTCGCCGTTCGTTTTATGCAGATCGTTCATTATAGAATGCTCTTCCTCTATCGACCTCTCTACAATTTGCTTTAATTTAGCTTTGTACGCATCTCCCTCCGCCATCAGGTTTGAAGTTTCATTATCACTCATAATAACTGTTTTTCGCATAAATATAATCCTTCTGATAGGATTGCCACTACAAGCTTTTGTAGTATAAGTACGATTTTGGTTTGCAAATCCGCCAATTTTCCCCAAACAGGTTTTTTAGCATAGAAATTGTGATTGTGCCAACAACCTTTAGAAATACCAGCTTGTGAGAAATAACCTGTTGAAACGATTACTCCTTATGTGTAACATACTGTACAGCAGTATAGCTTTTACACAAACCAGCCCCCCTGCCCTGAATTGGGCGTTGCGTTTTGGCGGCTCAGCTGTAGATATTCCTTATACAATAAAATTTACTACCGATGGCGGTACCGTCATTGCCGGATATACCGATTCCAAAGACGGACAAGTAAGCCCACATGCCAACAGGGAATACTGGGATCTGTGGGTAGTAAAATCAGACGCATGCGGTACTATACAATGGGAACTTTCCTTAGGCGGTACAGGTTATGAAAGCGCCAGGGATATTGAACAGACTGCTGATGGCGGGTACATTGTGCTGGGAGAAACCAATAGTACAGACGGGGGCGTTATCGCAGGCTATGGTGGCACCAAAGATATCTGGCTTATTAAATTATCTGCTACCGGTGCTGTGCAATGGCAAAAAAGATACGGTGGTAGCGGATTAGATATCGGCAATCAAATCAGTATCACTACCGGCGGCGATTATTTAATTGCAGCGTCCACATCTTCCAATGATGGAGATGTTGCAGGCAATCATGGTACAGGTGGTTATACCGATGGATTGATCATGAAGATCAGTTCTGCAGGAAATGTGATTTACAGCAAATGTTTTGGCGGAACAAAAAATGAAGAGTTATTAAAGATTATTACAATCGGCAACAGAACTTTTGCGACCGGTTATGCAAATTCCATTGATGGAGATATTCCTCCTGATCAAAAAAATTATGATGCCTGGTTACTTGCATTGGATGATGCCGGCAATAAAATATTCAGCAAAATTTATGGCGGCTCTCAAAATGATGTGGCTTATTCCATGACAGCAGGGAACGACGGTTCCTTAACGCTTGCCGGCTATACTACCAGCAATGATGGTGATGTAAGCGGCGCTAAAGGAAGCCAGGATTATTGGGTGTTTAATGTCACACAGGCTGGTGTTTTAAACTGGCAAAAAGTATTGGGGGGCACAGATGCTGATTATTGCAATGCTGTTCTGACTGACGGAGATGGTGGTTACCTCGCAGCAGGGATATCTTATTCCGGCGATGGAGATATTGATGATGCCAGGGGTGAAGGAGATTACTGGCTCGTTAAATTATCTTCTGCAGGTAATATTGTCTGGAAGAAGAATTATGGTGGAAGCGAAAACGATCATCTGCGCAGCATTATTTATAAACCCGCTTTGCGGGAATATTATCTGGCTGGTGATTCCGGATCAGGCGATGGAGAATTTACCAGCGCATTCGGGGATGTTGATTTTGGAATCATTAAACTGAAAAATCCTTTCAACGAAATAAAGGATACAACTGTTTGCAACCTGGCAGGTTTTGTTCCGATAACAGATACTTTGAGAGATGCCTGCGGTTATGATTCTGTATTTGTTGAATACAATCCTGTTGTAATTAACGGGCCACTGCATGATATTAAAAAATCAGATACCATTTTTATCGGGCAGAGCCTGCAACTTCCTTCTTCCGGCAATGGGGAGATTGTTTGGTTGCCGGACCCGACTTTAAGTTGCAGCAGTTGTGCTGCTCCAATTGCCAAACCAACGGTTACAACGGTATATACCGTGAGAAATACTTTACCACATGGCTGTGTTGTTGAAGATCAATACCGATTGGTGGTATTGAATGATGCCATTGTTTTTACACCCAACGCTTTTACTCCGAATGCTGATGGGCTGAACGACTATTTCGGGCCTTTAGGTAAAGTACCCGAAGGATTTCGCCTGCAGGTATTTAACAGGTATGGGGAAACAGTATTTACAAGCAGCACAATGAACAACAGGTGGGATGGTCGTTACAAAGGCTCTTTACAGCCTATGGGTACCTTTATTTACGTGGTTATTTTCCAGGACATCCGCCGCCAACAACATCAGCAAAAAGGCTATTTCACATTGATAAGATAATTTCTGAAAAACCAACCTATATGAACAGGATCGAATTTATTAAAACACTCGCCAACCGCAACAAAAGTGCTAACAGGGTTTCCTCCGGATTTTTCAGCGGCATTCTTCCATATACAGGCCCCTGGACGGTGAATGAAGTAACGCATTTATTAAAACGTACCATGTTTGGCGCTAAAAAAGAGGATGTAGATCATTTCCTGTCAATGAATATGGCTGAAGCTGTTGATGAATTGCTCAACAATGTAAGCATTCCAACTCCTCCTGTGAGAGACTATGGTTTGATTGTAACTGAAGATGGCAGCTACGACGACCTGGGTGTAGCCCAGGGTCAAACCTGGGTAAATGATCCCAACATGGCCAGTGATCCTGACGCAAGACCGGGCATTTCCCGCTTTAGAATGGATAGCTTACGAAAATGGTGGGCCGGCCTGATGATCAATCAACAGCGAAGCATACAGGAAAAAATGCTGCTTTTCTGGCACCATCATTATTCAGTACAGCAGGAGGAAGTGAATAATCCACAGATGATGTATCGCCATCACAATTTATTACGTACCAATGTGCTGGGCAATGTAAAAGATCTTGCAAGGGAGGTAACAATTGATCCTGCCATGTTGCTGCATTTAAATGGATATTTAAATTCCCGCCAGGCTGCTGATGAAAATTATTCAAGGGAATTCCAGGAGTTGTTTACTATTGGCCTGGCTAATGGTGAACATTTCACAGAAAATGATGTAATAGCTGCTGCAAAGGTTTTAACGGGCTGGAGAGTAAGAACCAATCCACTGGAATCCTATGCAGATGCCGGTGCACATGATACCGGCTCCAAGTCTTTTTCTTCTTTTTACAACAACCGCACAATCGCCGGAAGTGATGCAGCCACAGAATTACAGCAACTGGTTGATATGATCTTTGATACCCAGGAAGCTGCACGTTTTATCTGTCGTAAAATATACCGTTTTTTTGTGTATTACGATATTGATGCGGCCACAGAAACAAATGTAATTGAACCACTGGCAGGAATTTTACGCAGCAATAATTATGAAATAAAACCAATGCTGGAAACGCTTTTTAAAAGCGAACATTTTTTTGATGTGCTGAACCAGGCATGTTATATAAAAAGTCCGTTTGATATATTAACAGGCACGCTCAGGGAATTTAATGTACCCTTTCCTCCTTATACCGATTATACAAACGGGTATCCGTTGTTCTTTTCCCTTTACAATAATGCAGCGTCCATGCAGATGGATTTGTTTCAACCGCCTGATGTAAACGGCTATGCTGCTTTTGTACAGGGTCCTATGCACTATGAATTATGGGTAAACAGCAACTCCTTACCAAGAAGGGCGGATTATACAGATGCATTGGTAAATGATGATATGCTTGATCTGAGAGGTTTTGCCAACTATTCTACGGACCCTTCTAATCCTGATACATTGATCAATGATATAACGGCATTATTGCTTCGTTATCCCTTAAGTGCTGCTTCAAAAACATTTGTAAAAACAAGGTATTTATTAAACAACACAACCGACAACAGCACCTGGACAAATGCATGGAACAGTAATAACACAACTGTTATTGATACCTCCTTAAAAAATATGTTTATGTTCTTAATGAACCTCCCCGAGTTTCATTTATGCTAAGCCAATTACCTGTAAATAACCAACAATGAACAGAAGAAGATTTTTAGCCAATACCTCACAAGCTGTTGCCCTGCCTGCTTTGCTCAATGGGTTTTCTTTTACTGCCATGGGAAAAACACACAGCCAGCTAACCCGTTTGCTGGGTGGCACGGATACCGATCATGTACTGGTACTGGTGCAATTAGCCGGAGGAAACGATGGCCTTAACATGGTAGTGCCTCTGGATGTATATGCCAATTATTATAATGCCAGAACCAATGTGGCCATACAACAAAGCAAAGTATTGCGGTTGAATGGTACGGATAAAACGGGGCTCCACCCTGCCATGACGGCCCTGCAGAATTTATACAATGATGGTAAGATGAATGTTATCCAGTCCGTAGGATATGACAATCCAAACTTTTCTCATTTCCAGGCAAAGGATATCTGGATGAGCGGTGATACTACGCAGGAAAGGTCGCAAAGAGTAAAAACAGGTTGGCTGGGACGTTACCTGCAGGAAGAATTTCCGGGTTACCCGGATGCATATCCAAATGCAGAAATGCCGGATCCGCTGGCTATACAGATAAGCCCCACTCCTACGCTCGATCTGCAGGGCAGCGTGTATTCTATGGGACTGTCAATCACCAATCCCGAAAAAGTATATACGTTTGACAACCCTTTTGATGATTATCCATTAACAGCTGCACCGGCAAACAAAGAACTGCGTTTTTTAAGGGTTGTTTCAGAAAAAACAAAGATCTATTCTGATATCATCAGGGATGCTTATCAAGCTGCATCCACAATGGCTGCCTATCCAGCTCAAAACAGCCTGGCAGACCAGTTAAAGATAGTGGCCAGGCTGATAAAAGGTGGATTAAAAACAAGAGTGTACACGGTTACCCTTGGCAGTTTTGATACCCATAAAAAACAGGTAAATGCCAGTGATACCAGTACGGGCCTGCATGCAGACCTGATGAAAAAATTATCGGCTGCTATCAGTTCATTTCAGCAGGATCTTGAAATGATGCAATTGGATGATCGTGTAATGGGCATGACTTTTTCCGAATTTGGCAGGAGAATAAAGTCGAATGCCAGCCTGGGTACCGATCATGGTGCCGCTGCCCCGGTGATGATGTTTGGTAAACATGCAAAAAATGGGATTTTAGGCAACAGTCCGGAGATACCTGCCGACATACAGGTTGTAAACAATATCCCTTTCCAGTATGATTTCCGCAGCGTGTATGCCTCCGTGCTGTCGCAATGGTTTTGTATAAAAGAACCTGTATTAAGTGAGATCCTTTTACAAAATTACCAGCCATTGCCATTGATAGAAGGCGGCCCCTGCGGTTTGCCGGAGGATATAGACGATACCAATAACAATGCGGATAAGCTGGTATTAAAAATGTGGCCCAATCCTTATCATATCAATGCCACCATACAGTTTTCAACCACAGGCGGACATACGCTTATTCAACAAATGGATGCACTGGGGCAGGTTGTAAAAGTGCATGCCAACGGAAATTATGCAGCCGGCACCTACAATATTGATGTGTATGGAGACGGGCTTCCTTCCGGTGCATACTTTTTACGGTTGCAAAATGGAAGTTTGCAAAAAGTAATCAGTATTATCAAAGCGAAATAGCTTTACTGGTTAACTAGTTTCTGGTTAACCAGTATTATTCTCCCATACCCTCCCCATCTGCCGTTTTACTGCTATATTTTACCATTTCACTGATGGAAGCAATTTCCTGCGGAGAAAAATAACGCCATTTACCGGGGGCTATGCCACTCACTGTGATATTCATAATACGTATTCTTTTCAGAGACGTTACTTTAAATCCCAATGTTTCACACATTCTGCGGATCTGCCTGTTGAGACCCTGGGTAAGTATAATTCTAAAACGATTTTCTCCTTCCTGCTTTACAAAACATTTTTGTGTAACCGTTCCCAATATCTTTACCCCGCTGCGCATTTTTTGAACAAACTCATTATTAACGGGCTTGTCTACAGTAACTATATATTCTTTTTCATGGCCATTTCCTGCCCGCAAAATTTTATTGACAATATCACCGTCATTGGTTAAAAAGATCAGCCCCTCTGAAAGCTTATCCAGCCGGCCAATGGGAAATATTCTTGTTTTATAATTTACGAAATCAACAATATTGGTCTTGTCTTTTTGGTCAGTAGTGCAGGTAATACCTTTCGGTTTATTAAGTACCAGGTAAACAGCTGCCGCCTTCTTTTTGCCAATGCGTTCGCCATCTATTTTCACAATATCCCCGTCCTTCACCCTGTTGCCCTTATGAGCATCCTTATCATTGATGGTAACACGGCACTCCTCAATATAACGATCTGCTTCTCTTCTGCTGCAAAAACCGCTGTCGCTTATAAATTTATTTAAACTGGTATCCATTTGTTCAAAATTCGCTGATTTATGGCAAATATCAACCTTCTTATTACACAATAGGGGTATTGCCTGCCGTCGTGCATCTTTATATTTTTGCAGATTAAAATCAACCACGTATGAAAAAGATAATCCTGTTATTGATTGTTTCTGCACTTACACAACTAAGTTGGGCACAGTTTGGCAACCTGCTGGAAAGAGCAAAACAAAAGACCAACAATAAGATCAACCAGAAAATTGATCAGAAAATGGATAACACTATTGATAAAGGAATTGAAGGGGCGGAAAACAGTACAAAATCGAAGGACAAAAAAAAGAATAGCAATACGACCGCTGAAAATACCGGTAACTCAAAAGCAGGCAGTGCTGCCAACAGCAGCCCTGCCTTTAAAAGTTATAGTAAGTTTGATTTTGTACCCGGTGAAAAGCTGGTAGCTTCTGAAGATTTTTCACAGGATGCCACAGGCGATTTCCCTGATAAGTGGAATACCAATGGCAGCGGCGAAATTGTAACCACCAGTTCAAAAGAAGGCAAGTTTCTGATGACTCAGAAAGAGGTTGTTTTTTACCCTGAGTGGATCAAAAACCTGCCGGATAATTTTACGCTGGAATTTGATCTTTTATGCACCGAAAAATTTAGTTATTACAGCGGTTTTTTTAATGTGGGCTTCACTACGGCTACAGATGTGGGGAAAGATTTCCGGCGGTTTGCCCGGTTTGGAGAAGGCCGAATTGACAAAGGCGGTGGTTTTGAGGTTGGCTTTCATCCGCAGAATGCAGGCGGGCAGCAGGGTATGACGGGCTTTTATTCCTCTTTTGACCATAAAGAAATTTTAAAAAATGACGTCGACCAGGATAAGTTCAGCGAACCCGCCAAAACAGCTGTCCGTATTTCTATCTGGCGTCAGAAATCGAGAGTACGGGTTTATATGGATGATAAAAAAGTATGGGATATGCCAAAGGGAATTCCCGAAGGAATGAAATTAAATTCTTTGTACTTCAGGAATGATGCTGCTACGGATGATAACGATGCATACTATATTGGTAATATACGCCTGGCAGTTGGTGCGCCTGATACAAGGAATAAGCTGATCACAGAAGGAAAATTTGTAACCCACGGAATATTATTTGATGTAAACAGTGATAAAATAAAACCGGAAAGCTACGGTGCCATTAAAGATATTTCTACGGTGCTTTCAGAAAATGCCAATGTGAAAGTGATAATTGTTGGCCATACGGATAGTGATGGTGATGATGCCAGTAATATGGAATTGTCTGAAAAAAGAGCCGTTGCTGTTAAAAATGTTTTGTCTAAAGAGTTTAATATAGACGCCTCCAGGTTAAGTACCGACGGTAAAGGAGAATCGGAACCCCTGGATAAAAATACTACGCCACTTGGTAAAGCCAACAATCGCAGGGTAGAGTTTATAAAACAATAATTTAAATTGGAGGGATTATATCAAAGGGAGCTTTTGCTCCCTTTTTAGCTTATATCAGTCAATGAAGTGATTTTATTTTCTTTATTAAATGTAAAAACTGAAGTACCGTTCAGGTGAACTTCCTGGCCTTTTTTAAGATCATCTGAGAAATCCTTTGCCAAAACCGCACGGTATGAAAGATCAGCTTCTACCGCACCATTCTGATGCCGGATAGCCGTAATGGTTTGCTTTCTTTCCGAAAATAAAGCAATAGCATCTTGTGCCTGCTGTTTGAAGGATTCAAGACCATTGATCTCAAGATCAACTTCATCGTTGGAAACATTTTTAAAAATAACCGATTCATGCAGATCTTTTACCATCTTAGAGATATCCATTTCGTTGTAACCGGCAATATAATTTTCTACAATTTCTTCTCTTGCTTTCATAATTGGTTTTTATAACTGAGTACTTACACTCCACATATTCCCCGAAAAATCTGTAAAGGTGCCTCTTCTGTCGGGATCATTTTCTTTTTGTTCAACAGGATTCAGCACTTCACAACCGGCAGCTATAGCTTTATTAAAAACAGCATCTGCATCCTCAACATATAAATGGAGGATAGATTGATTGGGTGGATATTTTTCGTTTGAATCTGATATCATTAAAATAGAATCATCAATTCTTACCTCGGCATGCATGACCTTACCATCCGGCAAATTGAAGCGGCGTGTCAGGGTTGCATTAAATACTGTATCCAGTAAATCAATAAGTCGCTGTGCATCACTGGCAATGATGTAAGGGGACAAAGAATTATAGCCAGCGGGTTTAAAACTTTCTGACATAAGGAATATTTATATATTGAAATATCAAGTTAACCAAAGCCGTTTTAAATATCAAATGGCCCTGGTTAATTTATTGAACACTACTATGAATTATTCTCCCAGCTTGGTTGTTATTTTTACTTTCTTTTTGTAAGCTGCTTTGGTAATCAGTACATACAATACCGGCACTACAAATATAGCCAGTGAAGTGGCCGCCAACATTCCTCCAAACACCGTCCACCCGATTGTTTGGCGACTTACGGATGCTGCACCCGAAGCGATCATCAAAGGCACAACCCCTAAGATAAACGCCAGCGATGTCATAATAATTGGTCGCAGACGAAGCCTTACCGCCTGTAAAGTGGCCTGCACCACATCTGCACCACTATCCACTCTTTCTTTGGCAAACTCAACAATCAGGATGGCATTTTTGGCGGCCAGCCCGATAAGGGTAATCAAACCAATCTGCGCATAAATATTGTTGGATAGTTTTGGCAATAATATCAATGTCAATATTGAACCAAATGCACCAATAGGCACTGCCAGCAAAACAGAGAACGGCACACTCCAGCTTTCATACAGGGCGGCTAAAAACAGAAATACAAATACCAGGGAAATAGCAAATATGGTTGTTTGCTGACTACCGGCTGCGATCTCTTCCCGGCTCATGCCGGAAAACTCGTAACTATAACCTGCCGGCAACACTTTGGCGGCTTCCTTTAAAGCCTCGATTGCTTCTCCACTACTATATCCATCTTTAGGTGTTCCATTGATTTCAACAGAACGATACACATTGTAATGCGAGATAACTGCAGGTGCTTCTATTACTTTTGTTGTAATAAGATTTCGCAGCGGCACCATATTACCCTGGCTGTTGCGAACATAAAAGTTTTGAATATCATCCAGGGAACCACGATAAATATTTTCGGCCTGGCTCATCACCCTGAAATTTCTTCCATACAAATTGAAATCATTTACGTAGCTGCTGCCTAAAAAATTTGACAAAGTGCTGTATGTTTCAGCAATATTTACACCCATTTTTTTAGCCTGCTCTTTATCTACATCAACCTGGTAACTGGGAGTGCGGGCATTATAAAAAGTAAAAGCACGGCCAATGGCAGGTTGTGCATTAAGTGCTGCCAAAAATTTATTGGTCACCGCTTCAAATTCTTTCACGCCATCGGTGGTACCTGTTTGCTGTAATTGAAAAGAGAAACCTGCCGTTGCGCCCAAACCAGGAATAGCCGGCGGAGAAATTGGAATGATCCTCGCCTCCTTGATATCTTTTGTTGCAGCTACTATTTTACCGATAACAGATTGTACATCCTGGCCTTTACCTTTCCTTTCTTCCCATTTTTTCAACTTCACAAACATAGTTCCGGCATTGGATTTTGTACTAAAGCTTACAATATTCAATCCTGCCAATCCACCTACCACATCCACTTCCGGTATCTTTTCTGTTCTTGCCATAATATCTTTCATCATAGCAATATTCCTGGTAGTACTGGTGGCTTCCGGCATTTCATAGGTGATATATAATCTTCCTTCATCTTCAATCGGAATAAAACCTGTAGGTTTTGACTTAAACAGAAATGCGAGGCCAATAAACAAAACAACCATCATTACCAGTACATAAGGTGTTTTACGAATCCAGGCTCCTACTGATTTAGTATAACCCATGGATAACCTGTTGAACCATTTATTGAACCTGGCGAAGAAACGATCCAGGATATTTTTCTTCGCTTTTTCATCAGCCGCAGGCTTCAGCAAAAGCATACACAATGCAGGTGTAAGAGATAAAGCTACAAAGGCAGATAATAAAACAGAAATGGCAATAGTAATGGCAAACTGCTGGTACAATCTTCCTACGATACCCGGTATAAAACCTACCGGCACAAACACGGCCGCCAAAATAAGTGCGATAGCAATTACCGGTGCCGAAATTTCTTTCATTGCTTTTATCGTAGCATCCTTCGGAGATAACTTTTTGTGATCAATATTATGTTGAATAGCTTCCACCACCACAATGGCATCATCCACCACAATACCAATAGCCAATACAAATGCAAAGAGGGTCAATGTATTAACCGTAAAGCCCATAAGGTTGAAAAAGATGAAGGTACCGATCAACGAAACCGGGATCGCCAATATGGGTATCAATGTGGCCCTCCAGCTTTGCAGGAATAAAAATACCACCAACACTACCAATAAAAGGGCTTCCACCAAAGTATGTACCACTTCGTTGATAGAAACTTCTACTACCGTAGCAGATTCATTAGGTATCTTATAATCAATATCTTTTGGAAATGTCGGGCGCATCTTTTCCAGCGCAGCTATTACACCCTTATAGGTTTCCAGCGCATTCGCTCCCGGAGCCTGGTATAACAATAAAAAGGCAGCCGGCTTACCGGATACAAATGCATTGATGCCGTAATCGAATTTCCCTAATTCAATTTTGGCCACATCTTTCAAATAAACAAGTCCTCCGTCAACAGGCCTCGTTCTTACAATAATATTTTCAAATTGCTCAGGTGTATTGATCCGGCTATTCGTTAAAATACTGTACTCAAATGTCTGGCTGTTTGCCTGCGGATTACCACCTACTGTACCGGCTGCTACCTGCAGATTTTGTTCCTGTAATGCTGCATTCACTTCTGCCGGTGTTATACCCAGTGCCGCCATCTTCTGAGGGTTTAACCAAACCCTCATACTAAAATCATCTGCACGGGAAAATATATCACCTACGCCCTTTACCCTAAGTAAGGCATCTTTTACATAAAGGTTTACATAGTTTCCGATAAAAGTAGCATCATGAGTTTGATCGGGAGAATAAAATGCCAGCACCATCATAATGCTGGGGTTTCTTTTCCGCACGGTTAAACCCAGGCGCTTCAGGGCATCGGGCAATGTTGGCTCTGCCACGCTTACCCTGTTTTGTACATCAAGGGTAGCTATATTAATATCGGTACCTACTTCAAAGTTTACAGTAATACTGCTTTGTCCGCTACTGGTACTGTTACTCGTCATGTACGTCATGCCAGGCGTACCGTTGATCTGTGTTTCAATAGCAGTAGTAGTTGTTTGTTCTACTGTTTGTGCATCAGCCCCGGTAAAGTTACCCGATACAGAAACTGTTGGCGGAGAAATATCAGGATACTGCGCTACCGGCAGCGTCATTAAAGAAATAAGCCCAACCAATACAATTACAATGGAAATTACAATTGCGGTTACCGGCCTTTTTATAAAAACATCTGCTATCATAAGCTAAAATATTTTATGCTGTTATTACAGCCACTTCATCAAATTAAACTACTTTTTTGCAGGCCCGGCTGCGGGAGTTTTTTTGCTGGTATCGGTTGAAACCACCGCTCCTTCTTTTAAATTCTGTACACCCTGCACTACAATTGTTTCACCCGGCTTCAATCCTTCTTTTACAATAACACCGGATTCCATCTGCTTGCCCAGAACCAGTTTGCGTTGCGTTACTTTATTACTGTCTGTTACTACATACACATAAAATTCACCGAGTTGCTCAGTTACAGCTTTGTGTGGAATGATCACTGTTGCATTGCCGGATGCATTTAATACTCTTAGCGTGCCGCTCATTCCTGCTTTCAGCATTTGCTTATCATTAGGAAAACTCAACCGGACTTTTATGGAACCGGTTTGAGGATCTACAGCCCTGTCTATAATATTGATCTTGCCATTAAAAGGATAGATATCATTACCAAAGGCCAGAGAAAAAGTGGAATCCGACAGCCCTTTTGAATTTTGCAATTGGGAAAAACGAAATATCTCTTTCTGATCTACTGCTATATCAACGGACATTGGATTGTCGGTAGATATAATATTCAATACAGACTGACCGGCCACCACAGATGTTCCTACCCTTGCCTGCGAAATACCCATGGTGCCGCTGAATGGTGCATAAATGGTGGCAAAGCGAACATTTGCTCTCACTGCATTGGCCGAAGCCTGTGCAGCCGATACCTGTTTTTGTGCAGCAGCTAATGCAGCTTCGGCATAATCTACCTGTTGTTTGGCAATAGCATCTTCTTTATCCAGCTGCCGGTATCTTTCTGCATCTTTCTGTGCCTTTACCAGATTCGTTTGCTGCAGGGCAACATTGGCCTGTGCGGCCTGGTAATTGGCCTGGTACATCTGCTGATCAATACTGTAGAGTTTTTGCCCTTTGGACACTTTTGCACCATCTGTAAAATGTATCGCTGTAATATAACCCGTGACCTGTGGCCTTATTTCCGATTGATTAAGCGGAACAAGCACCGCAGGATACTCATCATAGTAACTTGTATTGCTTTCCTGCACCTGCACCGTGGTTACCGGTATAGGCCCTGCAACCGGCGGAGCAGCCTGCTTATTTTTATTGCCGCAGGCTGAAAAAGCCAATAACAAAAATGCGTATGCTGATTGTTTTATCATATTCATGTGGAAAAATTATTAGTACTGATAATATTATGGTTGAATAGAACCTTCTGCTCTTTGTACATCTATCTTACTGCTTAATAAACCATACAGGGCATTAAAGTAATTGATCTGGGCTGTACGCAGATCCGTTTGAGCGGTGATCAATTCCAGGTAGGTTTTAATACCGTTGCGATATTGCAGTTCAATGATGCGATATACTTCCCCTGCCAGAACCATATTTTCTTTAAGCGCCAGGTAATTGGCCATACCGGATTTGTATTGAGCAATGGCCGTTTCATATTCGCTGTTGGCCTGGTTAATAAAATTGGTAATACTCAATTGCGCAAAGTCCACCTGCTTACTGGCGATGGCGACATTATTCTTTCTTTTGCCACCCTGAAAAACAGGGAATCCCAAAGTAATGCCTGCATAAGAGTTGGGAAAGTTGCGGTTGTATAATTTGGTAAATTCATCG
>Ga0351832_1056_pt1 | contig 17677 bp, 15 predicted proteins | sample BONcelHFGM3001C4_FD_206750 | JGI IMG/M metagenome (GOLD analysis project Ga0351832, IMG submission 206750) | Enriched cells from coal bed in the Powder River Basin, Montana, United States - BONCAT cells FGM rep1 HSBNCT.FGM.300.1.C4 ...
TTTTTATTGACAATAAGATCACAGATGCCCGGTTGCATAAAATGGACAATGAAGAACTGATCGGCTTATTGGTTCAAATAAAGGGAGTGGGCAGGTGGACCGTAGAAATGATACTAATGTTCACCCTTGGCAGGGAAGATGTTTTTGCAGTAGACGATCTCGGTATTCAGCAGGCGATGACCAAATTGTATAAACTGGACGCTACCGATAAAAAAGGAATGAAACAAAAAATGCTTTTACTTTCTGATAAATGGAAACCTTATCGAACCTATGCCTGCCGGTATCTGTGGGGATGGAAAGACGGGACTAAATAACCAGCTCATTTCAAAATCAGGAAATGAATGACTGCCCAAACCAATCCTGGCAATACCACCGGTTTAAAAAGATTGAGCAGGAAGAGCTATTCCCCAGGCCATTGTACAGTAGGATCGATTATTTATTCCCGGGTCAACCTGGCAGGGGTACAGCTAAATCTACCCAGGACAAAATCTCCATCAGGTATTTTTCATCTGTTTCATCAAATTGATCGCGAATTTCACTATCTATATCCAGCACACCCACAACAATATTGTTATTAAAGAGCGGTAATACAATCTCCGACCGGGATAGGCTGCTGCAGGCAATATGCCCCGGAAATTTTTCTACATCCGGAACGATCAATGTTTTGGCTTCTGCCCAACTTGTCCCGCAAACGCCTCTTCCCTTTTTTATCCGGGTGCAGGCAACCGGCCCCTGGAAAGGGCCCAATACCAATTCTTCTTTTTTAACCAGGTAAAAACCCACCCATAACCAGCCAAACTGTTCTTTCAAAGCAGCGCAGGTATTGGCCAGGTTGGCAATAAGATCTGGCTCACCTTCCAACAGCGCTTTTATTTGTGGTAACAATGTTTCGTATTGCTCCTCTTTGGTTCCTTTTACTATTTGCAGATCATCGGCCATGCCGCAAAGTTACTTAATAAGAAGATTTTTACGGCAAAAGGAAAGAACAGAAAAAGGGTGCAAAGAAAATTAAGGAAATCGCAACATTCCACATCGGAATTATCAGAGGACATTTAATATGGGCGCAATTAATGCCGGTTCATACCCTTTCTGCATAAGATAATTCCTCAGCTTTGTTTTTGTAATATAAATGTTCTTTTCCGTTTTTAACGTAGCCAGTTTGGCTTTGGCCAATCTTTGTAAGCTGTCTTCGTAATCTTTTTCCTCTATAGCTGACATGGCTTTTTTGATACAATAGGTACTAACTCTTTTTTGCTGCAGTTCGTATTTTATTTTTACACGTCCCCATTGTTTCATCCTGAATTTTCCACCGGCAAAAGCAATAGCATATCGCTCTTCATTCAGGTAATTTTCCCCGATCAGCCTGCTCATGAGTTCCTCCACTTCCTGCTTATATAAGCCAAAACTGTAGAGTTTTTCCTTTGTTTCGGTATGATTACGCTCCTGGTAAGCACAGTAATGCTTTATTTTTTGCCAGGCTTTTTCCGTACCGATATTCTTTTGGAACATCCGGCAATTTACAGCCTGCGGTGGAAAAATGCCTGTTTGTCCAGATATTTTGCACCCGATTTTCATCACAACATCAAAAAATACTATCTTGTCACCCCTAAACAGGGATTATTACTGATTTTCAATTTTTACAAAATATGAAGTTTATTGTTTCCTCTTCAGCTTTGCTGAAACAACTGCAACAGATCAGCGGCGTTATTAATGCCAATACCGTTTTACCAATACTGGAAGATTTTTTATTTGAAATAGAAAAGAACAAATTGACCGTAGTGGCTACCGATCTGGAAACAGTAATGAAAGTGCACATGGATATTGAAGCCAAAGACAGTGGAAAGGTTTGTATTCCTGCAAAAATTTTGCTGGATTCTTTAAAGAACATTCCGGAGCAACCGCTTACTTTCAACATCGATAAAAATTTTGGTGTGGAAATTACCAGCGATAATGGTAAATATAAAGTAATGGGCGAAAACCCTGATAACTTTCCGAAAGAACCGGCAGCCGATGACGCTAATAGTTTTACCATGACATCAACTGCCCTGGTAACAGCTATTAATAAAGCCATTTTTGCGGTGAGCAACGATGACCTTCGCCCTGCTATGACAGGTGTTTATTTTGAATTGGATAAAAAAGGGATCAGCTTTGTAGCTACAGATGCGCACAGGCTGGTAAAATATACCCGCACGGATGTAACCTGCCCGCAAAAAGATTCTTTCATTGTTCCAAAAAAACCTTTGCAGTTATTAAAAACCGCTTTACCGGATAATGAGGATGAATTGAATGTAAGCTACAACAGCAATCATCTTTTTGTAAAACATGGTGGTACCGAACTGGTTTGTCGCCTGATTGATGCCCGTTTCCCTGATTATAAAGTGGTAATTCCTGCAGATAATCCTTATAAAATGACGGTAAACCGCAGCTCATTTCAAAATGCATTGCGCCGTGTTAGTGTATTCAGCAACAAGAGTACCAACCAGGTTGCCTTAAGCATCAGCGGCAGCGAATTGCAAATGGCAAGTCAGGATGTTGATTTTAGTTTTGAAGGCAACGAACGCATGGCCTGCCAATATGATGGCGAAGACCTGCAGATTGCTTTTAATGCAAAATTCCTGATTGAGATGCTGAATGGAGCTGATACAGATGATGTGAATATGGAATTGAGCACACCTACAAAAGCCGGCATTATTAAACCAACAGAGAATGGAGAAGGAGAAGACCTGCTGATGTTGGTGATGCCTTTGATGTTGAATAATTAATACCAAAGATTAACAGGATATCCGAAACGCTTTCATTTTTTGAAAGCGTTTTTATTTTATATTTATACATATGGAAACAGTTACTGTAAGAACTTTTGATAATGCAATCCTCGCACATATTACTTCTGATAAGTTAACTAATGCAGGAATAGAAAATTATATTTTTGACGAGAACACCAATACTGTCATGCCCATGTGGGGAATGGCTATTGGCGGAATTAAAATTGCGGTCGATAAAGTTGACGAACAAAAGGCTTTACAGGCACTCTATGAAATGGATGAAGAATATCGCAAGTCTGCTGTTTGTCCGAAATGTAATGCTACCGAAATTATTTTAATACCTAAAAAATCTGCTGGCAGCATGATGTTGGGCATTTTTACCTGGTTGTTTTCAAACAAGGCGGTTCCCGGTGAACTGGTTTATCATTGCAAAAATTGCGGATACGAAAGTGAAACGCTGCCCGAGCCTCCGGAAGATTATGTAAATCCGGATATGCTGTAAAGAAACCTAAAACTGAAACTGGAAACTGCCAAACACACCAAACCTTGCATTGTTATTAGTTTGAGTAGATATGCCGGAAAGATTCCAGACAAAGTCGACCCGGAGTATTTTAAAAATATTGTCTATACCTGTCCCGAGTTCTATATAATTAGTTCCATTTAATGTCTCAAATTTTGTAGGATTGCCGTTATTTAATGAAGTATTGGCGTTGCTTAAAGAACCCCATAATGATTTTACATTCCAAAACTGTCTCCATTTTAGTTTGCGGGTGATTGGAATAAATCTAAACAGGCCGGAGCCCATATTATGTTCTATATTAATGCCTGCATATTGATCGCTGAGGTATTGAAACCGATTCATCAGATTATACGCACCGGGGTTATAATAATAAATATCATTGCCAGGGTGATTTTCTAAGAACATAAAAGGAAGAGTGCCAAATACTTTGCCTGCAAGTACTTTGTATGAAATGCTGCCATAGGGCGAGAGTTTTATCCTGTCCTTTACTGAAGCACTTATTTTGGTATAATCATATTGACTGGTTACAATATTCGGAATTCCCTTCGACAGCATTAATTCCGCAATCGGATATTTACTGCCCAATGAATACCTGAAATAATCTCCCTCAATAAATTGTTCCAGGTAGGCAAACCGCAGGCGGAGCGCTACTTCAAAGTTGGTAAAATTTTGCCCTTTTCCGGCACTGTTAATAAATGGAAGATTAAGTAAAGGAGTATATTTTCTATGCACGAAAAATAATTCAGCTGAAAAGCCTTTACCAAGTTCATTGAACATTTCGAACCGGGTGTCCTGCAGTTGTAAGAATTTACGGGTAATATTTGGTTTACGAATAGCCAAAGAAAAAATATTATCCTGGCTTACCTCGCCTACCTGGCTCACACCATTATCTATATCTTTCGAATAAGCGGCATGCAGGCGAAAACGGTTTTCCCTTTTTTTAATTACCCAAAATGCTTCTGCCAGCCCCTTTAGTTTTTTATCCCTGGTTCCATAGGCAAGATAACCGTGCAAATAAATGTTTTTATGAAACCCTTTGTTGGTACCCAGGTCAAAACGAAAGCGGGCACCTTCCCACGCATTGCTGCTTACCCAATTGAACCAGGGGCCTATTTCTGCATTGCCTATATCGGTATAGCCCGTCGCCAAAAACTTAAGATTCTTTTTCAGCCTTTGAAATTTGGGCATGTCCATTAATTTGTTAATGGTTACATAGATCGATTTTTCATTGGCAGATAAACTATCATGACGGAGGCTGTTCCAGGCTGAATCCGGAACCTGGTTTACTCCCTTGCTTGTTTTTACCACTTCTTCCAGCGATTGCGTCTCAAATATTTTTTTTATAGAATCGCTGTTGATCACAATATTTTTATAGCTGGTAGATTTTCGTCCTATAAGCGTGAGGGATTGTTTACCCAACACCCTGAAATCAGCATAAAATTTATCCCTGGTTAAAAAAAATACGGTATCATTCAGTGGAATAAATTCCTGGAATATGCTGATGCGGCTTATGAAATTTACATTGGCATCTTTACTGAGAAACAGGGAGGCTTTTTGTATCTGGTATGTTTGTGATATTACCCAGGCATCTCCCTCAAATGTATTTTGTCCGGCTCGTTTGGGTTTAAATACAAAATGAAACATTTTCTTTCCATTTATCATCTGCGTATCTGCCACAGAAAAATTATAATAATCATCTGCATTGTCATTAAATGGTCCTATAAAATCCTTATCCATAATGTTTACATAGTTGCCGTATATGTTTACATTCTGATTCATTACCCCCAGCATCTTGCTGATACTTTCATTGTTGAAGCCAATTGTTTTACTGGCTTTTACATTTTCGAAATATTTTTTTTTGTTTTTTTGATAAGCATAGTCGCTCAGACTTTCTAATAAATAGGCGGGTAAAAAAGGTTCTTTTTCTGATGTGCTGTCAATGTTGTCAAATACAAAGGAAAAGGGTTTCAGTAAAAAATTTTTTTTTGCTTTTTCCGGCTTAAAATTTTTAAGATCAACCTCCAGTTTATTATATGCTTCATAACTAAAGTTTGAAAGGTTGTATCTGTTATAGAGATTTTTTTTGCTCATGATCTTTCTCCATAAGAATAGCCCTTTATTTACTTTGGTTCTTATAACAACTTCGTTAATGGCTTTGCCTCTTTGTAATTCAATTATTATAGCACTATCCTTTTCATTTAAATAAACGGGTAGCTTAAAAGTTTCATAACCTACATAGCTTATTTCGAGGCTGTCATTTATTACATGACCAAATGTAAAAGAAAACTTCCCTGCGCTATCGGACATCTTTCCAATGCCGGATTTTGTAAAATAAACTGAAGCAAATGAGACGGGTTCTTTGGTATGATTGTCTTGTATTACGCCGGAAATAGTAACTGTTTGCGCAAAAACAGGCACAGTAAATAAAAGTAAAAATATTGGATATATATATCTTTTAAAAATCATAGGTTTGTTAAAACAGGTGTTTGGAGCGCAAAAGTAACCTGAATGAGTAAATAAATTTTCACTATTTACAAACTGGCCTGCAAGCGATCTATTATCAGCGACTTCAAAAATATGCGTTAATCCCGGTAGCAATTATTGCTGCTGCTGAACCATTTGCATATATCTTCTGAATGAATTACTGTTGCTGTCATCTGTTTGAAGAGATGCTTCTACTGCCATTGGCGTTAGCATGGCTGCTCTCTTATTATTCACCAGGTCATCTTCATGCGAAACCGAAACACCTACTTCCAGGGTTTGACTGGCGGTTCCTTTGTAAGTTCCTTTTACGGGAGAACAGTCTGCAAAATTTCGGCCTATGGCCAATCTGACATGCAGATCATCCACCACGCAGTTATTGGTTGGGTCTACCCCAAGCCAACCATAAAAAGGAATATAAGCTTCTACCCATGCATGCGTGGCGCCTTCGCCCCTAAGGTTGTTATCATGCGGGCATACATAACCACTCACATAACGGGCAGGTATACATAATATGCGCAGCATCACGAGTAAGATATGAGCAAAGTCCTGGCAAACGCCCGCTTTTATCTGCCATATTTCATCCACTGTAGTTTCTACGCTTGTAATACCTTTTATATATTTAAAATTATCGTATACGTATTTATTTAATTGTTGTACGGCAGTGTAAACAGATACCGTTTTATAAAAACCTGCATCAGCAATAGCTTTTACCTCTGCCAGGTATTTAAAATTTTCCTGTTTTAAAAAATCAAGATAGGGAAGCATATCTTTTATCTCCTCCAGGTGTTTCCATTGCAAAGAGGTCTCATATTCATCTGTTGGAAAAATCCTCTTTTTTGTAATTACGGATATAGTAGAATCAATGGTGAGTTCATTGTGCGGAGCAATGTTCATGAATGAACCTACGTCATTTTCATAATAATCTTTGAACACTTCCAAAATTGGCTCCCCCGTTATCCGGATCTTTTGGCTTTGCACTTCCTGGTATTCATCTTTAAGCGGAAAAAGCTTAATCTGGTTGGCGCTGTCTCTTACTGGTTCAGGATATGAATACCGGGTAATATGTTGTATAATAAATCTGGGCATGCTTGCTATTGATTCTTTGTTTATCCGTGTGAAAAATAATGATGACTGAATGCATTGGCTATCTGGTACAATGCAGATTTGGTATCCGTTAAATAATGATGTAACCCTTCCTGCAAAATAGAATGAGACGTAGAGAATTTAACCCTGCTTCTTATTTTACCTATCATAAAATCTACCTGGTTATAAGCCACAATATTCTTATCATTTTTTAGCCTTTCAAAGTAACGATGTAAATGATTGATGGAATACAATACCGACCTCGGAAAACTTTCGTTAAGCAAAACCTGCTCCATTACATTGGTGGCATTAAAGCCGCTCCGGTATGTTTTTAAATATAACTCGTAACCCGAAATTGACATGAGCATATATTTCCAATAGGTAGTATCGGCGGGCGCATCGGGTTTGTACTGTACATTAATAAATTTAGTATCCAGTATATCTGCTGTTTGTACGGCACGCTCTAAAAACTTCCCAATATTGATGAATGCATTTCCTTCGCCCCTGCTCATAGTTACATCTGTTGTTCCAAAGTAAAGTACACCATGTTTTATCAGGTTATCCAATACTGTGATGGGGTCTTCTTTTTGCAGCAGCAGGATCAGTTTTTCCTGCCTCACCACATGATAAAAATCATTAAGGCACTGCCACATTTCTTTGGTGATATGGTCCTGCACACTTCTGCCATTCTCCCTGGCCTGCGTTACAATATTCAGAACAGAATTTGTATTTTCTTTATCGGTCACCATATATTGCAATACGGCCCTGGTATTTTTAGCCAGTTCACCGGCTTTATCATCAGGTAAAAAACTAAAGATCTTTAAGGCCGGTTTCCAGGAAAATTCCTGTATGTCATCCTGCGATGAAGCATAATTGATTTTCAGCATCCGCAAAATGCCATCTGCCCGTTCCATGTACCGGCTCATCCAGTATAAACTATCTGCAACTCTGCTTAGCATATTTGATTCCCCTTCCGTTCCCTAAAAGGGGAATTGCGAAGAGCTTGATTTTTTAGAATGAATAATAATTTTTAGCAAGAATATTTTTCAATATTTATTTTAATGCTTCAATCATCAGGAACCAATTCCCTTTGGGGTTAGGGGCTTCCCAGCACCCAGGTATCCTTGCTGCCGCCGCCTTGCGAAGAGTTTACCACTAATGACCCTTCTTTCAATGCTACCCTTGTTAATCCACCGGGTACAATTTCAATACCACCAGGGCCACAAAGAGCATATGGCCGCAGATCCACCCGCCTTGGCTGCAAAGCGCCATTCATATAACATGGGCAGGAAGACAAACTAATGATCGGCTGTGCAATAAACTCCCTGGGATTTCGCAAAACCCCTTCTTTATATTCTGTTATTTCCTGCTCTGAAGCCGCACTACCCATCAACATACCATAACCGCCACTTTCGTTGGTTTTTTTGATCACCATATTTTCAATGTTTTTAAAAACATGTTCTCTTTCTTCAATTTTATCCAGGTGATAAGTAGGTACATTTTTTAGAACAGGCTCTTCATTGAGGTAGTATCTTATCATAGCCGGCACATAAGTATAAATGGCCTTATCGTCTGCCACCCCGTTGCCTACTGCATTTACAATAGCTACATTTCCTTTCCTGTAGGCACTCATTATGCCCGCTACCCCCAATAAACTACCGGGGTCAAAAACCAGCGGGTCTAAATAATCATCATCCACCCTCCGATAAATCACATCCACCTGTTGCAGGCCTGCAGTAGTTTTCATGTATACTTTATGATTATCTACAACAAGGTCTTTTCCTTCTACCAATTCAACCCCCATCAGCCTTGCAAGCGTAGTATGTTCAAAGTAAGCAGAATTATAAATACCTGGTGTAAGTAACACAATAGTGGGGTTGCTTACCTGGCGTGGAGAAAGAGACACCAGGTTTTTATGCAAAAAATTTGGATACTCCATTACGCTCCGCACATTGTTTTGGGGCAGCAGGTCAGGGAAAATGCGCTTTGTGATCTCCCTGTTTTCCAGCATATAACTAACGCCACTGGGTGTACGAAGGTTGTCTTCCAGGATATAGAAAGATCCATCACTATCTCTTATAAGGTCAATACCGGAGATATGAACATAAATATCGTATGGCACGGGAAAGTTGTGCATTTCCCTCAAATAATGCGCACAGCTATAGATCATTTGCGCCGGAATAACACCGTCTTTTATAATAAACTGGTTGCTGTAAATATCCTTTAAAAACAGGTTAAGGGCGTTTAATCTTTGTTTGATCCCTTTTTCAATAAACAACCACTCGCTGGCTGTTATAATGCGGGGAATAATATCAAATGGAAATATTTTTTCTATGCCTTCGCCGCTGCTATAAACGGTGAAAGTGATGCCCTGGCTCATAAAAAGCCGTTTGGCCAGTTCTTCTTTCTTATTTAATTCGTCAACAGAAAGTTGTTGCAAAAAAGCGAGTGCTTTTGTGTATTGATCCCTCACAGATTCGTTGTGGTACATTTCATCCCAGGTATGATCGTCTACCAGGTATGATTGCAAAAGTTCACTTGCTTGCATAACGGTTGGGTTTTTAAGTAAACAGCTTGCAATCGAGGGTTGTTTTCAAATATAATAAATCCTGCGCTGTTTTCCTCCTTATGTTCTTAATTAGTAATTTTGACCTTTAATTAATTAAATGATCAAAATAGCCATGATACCGGCACGTTATGCCGCCACCCGTTTTCCTTATAAGCTGATGCAGCCCCTGGGAGACAAAACAGTTATCCGCCAAACCTACGGGAATACGGTGGCCACAGGCTTATTTGATGCAGTATATGTGGTAACTGATCATGAAATTATTTTTAATGAAATTGTAAAGAATGGAGGTAAGGCTATTATGAGCCTGCACCCCCATGAAAGCGGGAGCGACCGGATAGCAGAAGCAGTGGCTGCTATGGATGCAGACGTGGTGTTGAATGTACAGGGCGATGAGCCTTTTGTCAAAAAAGAAACACTACGCAGGTTACTGGAAGCCTTTGAGGACGACAATGTACAGGTAGCCTCTTTAATGAAAAAATTTACGGACAGCTCCCTTATCAGCAATCCTAACTATGTAAAAGTGGTGGTAGATAAATACAATGACTCATTACTATTTAGCCGGGCGGTCATTCCTTATCAGAGAGATGAAACCATTGCCGTGGATCATTTTGAACATATTGGTGTATATGCTTTCAGAAAGCAGGCGCTGATTCAATTTACCCTTTGGCCACCCGCTATTACAGAACAGGTGGAAAAACTGGAACAGTTGCGTTATTTGGAAAATGGCATTCGCATACGTATGGTGGAAACTACAGAGGCGAGTGTAAAAATCGATGTGCCCGATGACCTGCCCATTGCTGAAGCGTATTTAAAAAATTTAATAGTTTAATATTTATGCAGAATTTGTTTGAAACACATGTTTATAATGAAGTGTTGGAAAGAATGAACCAGCTAACACATCATTCAGAGAGAAGATGGGGTAAAATGGAAGTAGCTCAAATGCTGGCCCATTGTAAAGCTGCATTTACCGTGCCTTTGAGCGAAAAACCAATGAAAAGATCCTTTGTTGGGATTTTAGTTGGCTGGGCGGTAAAATCACAATTATACAGCGATAAACCCTGGAGGCATAATTTACCAACAGCACCTAATTTTGTTATTAAAGATAAAAGGAGTTTTGATATTGAAAAGCAGGCATTGTGCGGGTTGGTTCACGATTTTCATAACAAGGGTCCGGAAAAAGTAGGACTCTATCCTCACCCGATGTTTGGATCATTTACGAAAGAACAGTGGGGGCAATCGATGTATAAGCACCTGGATCATCATTTAAGGCAGTTTGGAGTATAAAATTAAAATAGGCATTGGCAATTGAAGGTTTGTGTTTGATTTTTTACTTTTTACTTACATAATAAAGCACCCCATTCTTATCGTCCGTAAAAAAGAAAGAATGATCACTGGTCATTAAAATATCGCAGGGCCGGCCATGACGGCCGGCTTCTGTTTTGCCCGTGAGAAAACCGCTTACAACATCGGTATACCGGTCATTTTTTTCAAGTCTGACAATGGAGTTGCCCCGTTGCCTCGAAACAGTTGTGCTGCCATGCAGGCAAACCAGCACTGAATTTTTTAGTTTATCGTCATCAAAGTTTTTAAAGTATTCAAAACCGAGAGGGGCACTATGTGCCTTAAACCCCAAAAAAGCTCCCGGCGGTTCCTTTACCCAATCAGCTCTTACAGAGTCTTTAAATTGCTCATCGGCATAAACCGTTTGTTTGTATTGATAATAAAATGGCCAGCCATAAAATCCATCTCTTTCAATTAATTGAAAAGGATCTTCAGGTTTGTCAGCACCTATCAGGTCCCTGCCCATACCCGAACCCCATAATTGATTACCAATCCATTTTATACCCACACTATTTCTTAATCCCCTTGCAAACACCGTTGTATTACTTCCGTCGGGGTCCATTTCCATTACAGATGCTCTTACTTCCTCTTTTTCAATACAGGCATTGCAACTGCTTCCAATGCTTATATACAATTTGTCATTGTGAAAAGCAATGCTACGGGTAAGATGCCAGCCACCGTATTTATAACTCAGGCCATAGTCTGGAAATGTTACAATGGTTTGCCCGCTGTCTGTTGGCCGTTCATCGCCGGCCCTGTATTTGAAACGCCGAAGCCTGCCTGTTTCGGCTACATAAATATGATCTTTATAAAAAGCTACCTGGTTGGGGTTGTGCAGGTTTATTAAATAATTGCTGATGCTCTCAAATCGCCGTAAGCTATCATTCCAGTTCTCAAAAATAATGACCCTGCCTTTTTTATTATCGCTTCTGTCATACATATCTGTAGCAAATAATCTTCCATCCGGGCTTAACGCCAAAAAGCGCAACCGCTGATTTATTTCTGCAGCAACATTTATTTTATAACCCTGAGGTATGTTTAAATAGAAAGAATCTCCTTTTTGCAATTGAATCAAATGCGGCACTAATTTTATGCTGGCAGCTTCTGTATTCCATTCTACTGCTGTAGTATCTTCATTTTTCTCTTCTATAAATTCCTGAGTAACTATTGGCAGGGATGCCGGGGTGTCGGCAATTGCTTCCTTTTGTTGCTCCTGCTTCTTTTCACTACAACCCATAATAATAACTGCCAATATAAAACTGCGGAAAGTATTATTGAACATGTAAAAGTCTTTTAGCGGCTTCTGCCAGGGTTTCTTCTTTCTTGGCAAAACAAAAACGCAGCACTTTATTTTCCTGTTTGTCTTTGTAAAATGCAGAAACGGGAATAGTAGCTACTCTATAGTCTTTGATAAGCCGTACAGCAAATTCTTTCTCTGTTTCATTGCTAAGGCCATCGTAACTATACAATTGAAAATAACTTCCAGAGCTGGGCAAGGGTTTAAATGGAGTAGCTTTCATTGCTTCTGAAAAATAATCTCTCTTACTACCGATGAACTTACCAAGCTCTGAATATTCTTTCTCCTGGTCCAGAAATTCAGCCAGCGCAAATTGCATCGGGCTGTTGCAGGTAAAGCAATTGAACTGGTGCACTTTTCTGAATTCCTTCATTAAGCCGGGCGGAGCAATACAATAACCCATTTTCCAGCCGGTGCAGTGGTAGGTCTTACCAAAGGAAAAACACACAAAACTTCTCTTATAAAGTTCGGGAAATTGCAAAACAGAAATATGTTTCTTATCGTCAAACACCAGGTGTTCATATACTTCATCACTAATAATAAATATGCCGGTGCCTTCTACGAGTTTTGACAATTCACGCATGTCATTTTCGCTTAGCAAAGCACCCGTAGGGTTATGCGGGCTATTAATAATGATGGCTTTTGTTTTAGAACTGATCTTTTGTTTTACCAGATCCCAATCGATGCTGTAAGCGGGGTATTGAAGTGAAACAGGAATCACTATTCCTCCGTTAATTTCAATATTAGGAGAATAGCTGTCGTAGGCCGGTTCAAAAATGATCACTTCATCGCCTTTATTTAATAATGTGGTAAATGCTGTGTAGATAGCATAAGTGCCGCCGGGCGTCACTGTTATCTCGTCATTGGCATTAATAGAATTATTGTAGAGCTTTTTTACTTTTTCAGCTAATTGCTCCCGCAAGGCCGGTAAACCATTCATATGTACATACTGGTTATTGCCATTGCTCATGGCTTTATCCACCAAAGAAATTAATTGAGAATTCATGCCAAAATCCGGGAAGCCCTGGCCGAGGTTGATGGCATTGTACTGCTGTGCCAGAACACTCATTTCTGTAAAGATGGTAGTACCTACATTTGGGAGCTTGCTGTGGATAAACATTGAATGATTTGAAAATTTGAAGATTTGAAAATTTGGTGATTTGCGAACGGCAAGCCATTTTCAAATTGCCAAATATTCAGATTGATTTACAGGTATTTGTCTCCTTTACTTTTTTTAATTTCTGCAACATATTCTTTAATATCCTGTTCTTTTTCTTTTTTGCAGATGAGTAACACATCGGGTGTATCTACAACTATAAAATCATCCAGTCCTTGCAATACAATCAATTTATCATGATCAGCGTGCACCATATTATTGGTAGCATCAAATACGATCACATTATCAGCTGCTACGGCATTGTCCAGGTAATCCTTTTCAATGGTGTCATAAGCGCTTTTCCAGGTGCCAAGGTCGCTCCAGCCAAAAGATGCAGGGATTACATACACGTTATCAGCTTTTTCCATAATGCCATAATCAATAGAAATGTTTACACACTGAGGGTAAATTCTTTCAATGGCTTCCTGCTCCCTGGGTGTATTAAAGTTGTCTTTTTCCGCATCAAATACTTCATGGATTTCCGGCAAAAGGTTTTCAAAAGCCCTGATGATATTTTTTACTTCCCATACAAAAATGCCGGAATTCCATAAAAAGTCGCCACTTGCGATGAAGGTTTTCGCCAGTTCCAGATCCGGTTTTTCGGTAAAAGTTTTTACTTTATAAACATTTTCACTTACTGTTAATGGTTCGTGCTGAATGTAGCCATAACCGGTATTAGGATGATTAGGCTTAATACCTAATGTGATGAGTGCTTTAATGTGAGAAGTAAAATGCAAAGCATCTTTGCAGATATCCTTAAAAACATCGGGCTCCAGTATTAAATGATCTGCAGGGGCACAAATTAAATTGGCATTAGGATTCAGTTGCAGCAATTTATAAGAAATATAAGCTACGCAGGGGGCTGTATTTTTCCTGGATGGCTCGCAGAGGATATTTGCTTTGTTCAATTCCGGCAACTGCTCCTGTACAATTTCTTTGTACTGCATTGCTGTAACGATATATATATTTTCTGCCGGAATAAATTTTGCAAAACGATCGTAGGTTGATTGTATCAATGTACGGCCGGTATGTAAAATATCTAAAAATTGCTTGGGATAATCTGTGCGGCTCATAGGCCAGAACCTGCTTCCAATGCCACCAGCCATAATGGCTACGTAATGATTTTTATTCATTTAATTAATTTGAATTTTTACCAATTAAACTGTCTCTTATGAACAAGAGTTGTCTATCCAGATTTTCTCTAAACGATTCATAAGAATCCGGCACTTCAAAATCGGGTAACAACCCGGTTCCCCTGTTCTTTTTTTCTTTGTAAGAATACACAAGGTGCACATAAGGAAATATCAGCTTTATTTTTGAATAAGGTAGAATATAATTAAGGTTAGTAAAACCATTTCCGGAATAATTTCCCCCGGCTGTTTCTTCCCCAATAATTTTACCCCTGCCAGAGTTTTTAACCATCACACTAAAATACGAAGCGGCCGAACTAACATTGGAATTAGTTATGACAAAAATATTTCCTTTAAAAGAATACTTTTGGGGAGACCACCTGTCGATCATAGAATCAGCCATTCTGAAGTAATGATTGCCCGATAAAGATGAAAATTCTTCTATTAGTTTTCTGTTAATTGTTTCTTTTTCACCTGTAGAAAAACTTTTGTCTAAATACTCTGGTTGCTCAATAGCCCTGATCTTCGATTCTGCATATTCAAATTCCTTAAATTCTTCTTTAGATAGGTAGGAAAATAATAAGGAAGAGTTGTAAAGGCTGCCTCCCATATTTTCACGCATATCAATTACCAGGTTATTGATATCTTTTCTAAGATGAAGCAATTCAAAAGAATTAGAACAAAAATTTTCAAAGGCCGATTGTTGCTCAATGCCGTCATAGCTAAAGGTAGCTATGCGCATTAATGCATATTTTTTTTCTTCGTTAATGCTTAGATCATAATCACACGCTGTTCTGTCGTAATAATATACTTTACCGTCACGAGTATCATTCCATTCATTCAGTGTTATTGGATAAACGGAGATAACACTTTCTTTGCCAGCGGTATCCCTGGTTGCCAGGTTAAACATTGACTTCTTTCCAAATGCCAAAAAATAATTCAATGCAAACGCTTCTGCAGCGAGTTTGCTTTGTGTAGCACGGTGAAGGCCTTCTACAGTTTCATACCTGGCAATTTTGTTCAGTATTTCTTTTGCCGGATTTCCATTAATTGTCATTATCTCTGTTCCTTGTACCAATGATTGACCTGTTGCATTTACCAGAAGTTTGCCATCAATTAATTTAACCGGAAAGGGAAAAAAGAAAGACCTGTTCAGAAGACTATCGTAGGTGGCATCAGGTAAATTTAAAAGCGTATGAGAACATCCTATTTCGTTGGCAATGCTGTAATATTTTGAATACAGATCACTTAAGGTCTGATCCTGTGTAATACTATTTTCAACACTATCTAATAGAAAATTCAGTTTTTTTTCGGTGTTGTAAAGATTTAAAGAAGGGTGCGAAGACTTTAGTATTGACCTGAATGTTTGGAATTCTTCCACAGCTTGTTTTTGTGAGATCTTTTTTAAGATCGGGTCATCAATATCAGAAGGCCCGCAGCCGCAGAATAAAAAAAAACAGTAAAAAAAGATATACCCTTTGCTCATATCTCCTGATTAAATAATTCCTTCTCTTACCAGATCCTGTAAATGAAGAATACCGGCATATTTTCCATTGGTAACAGCTACCAGTTGATTAATATTATTCTCCCGCATTTTATCCAAGGCATTTACCGCAAGTGTATCTGTGTTAATTGTTTTTGGATTTTTACTCATAATATCATCTGCCTTCAGTAATGTAAATGAATCATATTTTTCCAGCATTCTTCTGATATCGCCATCGGTAATAATACCCAGCACTTCTTCCTGTTCGCTTACCACTGCCGCTGCACCCAACCTTTTTTGAGTGATTTCGTTAATGGCTTCTTTTATGGAAGCGCCGGCAAATACCTGTGGTTTTTCATGCGGTTGAACCAATTCGGCAACCCTGAGGTATAATTTTTTCCCCAATGCACCACCGGGGTGATACTTTGCAAAGTCTGTTGATTTGAATTCTTTGGTTTCCATCAGGCAAATAGCCATGGCGTCGCCCATTACCATCTGTGCGGTGGTGCTCGTTGTAGGTGCCAGGTTGTTAGGGCATGCTTCCTGGGTAACGGTAGTGTTAATGACGATATCTGCCTGTTGGGCCAGGTAACTTTTTACATTACCAACCATACCAATCAATGTATTACCAAAGTTTTTCACCAGGGGGGCCAGCACCTTTATTTCTGCACTGTCTCCACTTTTGCTTATAACCATCACTATATCATCTGTTTGTACCATGCCCAGGTCGCCATGTATGGCATCTGCAGCATGCATAAACAAGGCAGGTGTGCCCGTACTGTTCATGGTAGCAACGATCTTTTGTGCCACAATAGCACTTTTGCCAATACCGCTGATTACCAGCCTTCCTTTACCGGCGGCAATTTTCCGCACGGCTTTTTCAAAATCATCATTAATAAAAGCTGTAAGTCCTTCAATAGAAGAAGATTGCAATTGTATGCTGCGTAAAGCACCTTGTATAATGGAATATTCGCTCATTTTATCGGCGCAAACCTACTTCAATTAGCCCATAATGCAAAGAATTTAGGTTAGATCCGGGTTCCGGTACCGTTGATAAAAAATAAAAAAAGTATATATCTTTTTGCCTACCTTAAAAGATGGAACCGGCACAATGAAATGTTAAGAAACCCGAAAGGGCCAAATCTGTTTGAAAGTGCAACCGCTTTGAATTAACTTCGTTGCCCTTTATAAAAAAGGTCCAAAACCATGAAACAACCAATTAACGAGAGAGTGTAAATTATGGCTACTACTAAAACTACCGGCAGCACAGCAAAAAAGCCGGCCGCAGCAAAAACCACCCCCAGGCAAACAACTGTAAAAAAAACAGCTGCCCCCAAAAATTCTTTTAATATCAATGGCCTGTCAGAACATTTGCAGGAACAATTCGGATTCGACGGATTTAAAGGTCCGCAGGAAGCCATTATACAATCCCTGCTTGGAGGCAAAGATACATTTGTGATAATGCCCACGGGTGGCGGCAAAAGCTTATGTTATCAATTACCGGCAGCTATCAGTGAAGGCGTGGCCATCATCGTTTCTCCCCTTATTGCTTTAATGAAAAACCAGGTGGACCTGGTAAGAAGCTACAGCAGTAAAGATGATGTGGCGCATTTTCTAAACAGCACTTTAAATAAAGGGCAGCAAAAAGTAGTAAAAGATGATTTGACCAGCGGTCGTACCAAAATGTTATACGTTGCTCCCGAAACACTGACCAAAGAGGAAAATATTGATTTCTTTAAAGATCTGACCATTTCTTTTTTTGCTGTTGATGAAGCGCATTGTATATCAGAATGGGGCCACGATTTCAGACCGGAATACCGCCGGTTGAAAGAAATGATGGATATGATCAATC
>Ga0351832_1059_pt1 | contig 17330 bp, 21 predicted proteins | sample BONcelHFGM3001C4_FD_206750 | JGI IMG/M metagenome (GOLD analysis project Ga0351832, IMG submission 206750) | Enriched cells from coal bed in the Powder River Basin, Montana, United States - BONCAT cells FGM rep1 HSBNCT.FGM.300.1.C4 ...
AAGACAGCTACACTACAGGGAATTGCCGGTAAGATTACAATGTTGTTAATTCCCCTGGTTTTTATAGTAACACCGGGAGTTAACGCACAGAATAACGCCTCCTATGACGCTAACACTATACCCATAGGTGGCTTTAACAGTACAGCTTTTGGGTTGGGCGCTTTAAGTGCCAATACCGGCACTCATAATACCGCACATGGATACCGGGCACTTAATCAAAATACAACCGGTGAAAATAATACAGCCATTGGCGCAGTGTCGCTTTCCTTAAATACAACGGGCTCCTTTAATACTGCCCTGGGAAGCAGTGCGCTTAACAAAAACACTTCAGGCTCCTCTAATATCGCCTTCGGATATGAATCTCTTTTTAACAATACTACCGGCGCCACTAATATTGCAGGAGGATCTTTTTCGCTCAGGTCAAATACCACCGGGTATGGAAATATTGCCATTGGTAATACCACACTGTCTCTTAATACAACCGGTAATTACAATACTGCTGTAGGAAACAGTGTACTTATTTACAGCACCACTGCCAGTGAAAACACCGCCACCGGCTATGAAGCCATGTTTTCAAACTATGCAGGCGCACGCAATACTGCTAATGGATTTAAAGCACTTTATTCCAATACCGATGGAATTAACAATACCTCCATTGGTTACAAGTCACTCTTTTCAAACACAATCGGGGTAGACAATACCGCCACCGGGTACATGTCACTTTATTCAAATACCGAAGGAGCATTTAATACAGCAAACGGGCATTATGCTCTCTCTTCCAATACTTCTGGCTGGGAAAATACAGCTATGGGTAATGGTGCGCTGTCAGGCAATACAACAGGGCATTATAATACCGCGATCGGGTCTGATGCGCTTTACGCCAATCTCAGCGGACATAACAATACTGCCGCCGGAACAGAATCTTTAAGAAACAATACCACTGGTAGTTTCAATAGTGCTTATGGAATTGCTGCGCTCCGCTCAAACACAAGCGGGATCAAAAATACCGCAACCGGAGCAGATGCACTTGCAGTAAACAGCACCGGCAGTAACAACACGGCCACCGGAGTTAGTTCTTTATTCTCTAATGGTACGGGTACTGCTAATACCGCTAACGGGTATAATGCACTTTACTCCAACAGCACCGGGGGAAACAACACTGCCATGGGTATGGAGTCTCTTTATTCCAACACGCTGGGAGAGGCAAATACTGCCATCGGATTCCAGGCACTTTATTCAAACAGCGAAGGGGGCAACAATACAGCTAACGGTTTCCAGGCACTTTATCATAATACACTGGGTGTTTGGAACACCGGTATAGGAAATGTTTCTCTTTACTTCAATACCATTGGTAGTTTTAATACAGCCACCGGGCACCTGTCGCTTTTGCATAATACCAGCGGGTCTTTCAATACTGCCAATGGCAGAGGGGCGCTTTACGCCAATACAACCGGTGAGTATAATAGTTCTAATGGATACAACGCTCTTTTCAACAATACTATCGGGGTAAACAACACTGCCAATGGAAACCAGGCACTTACTATGAACATCTCCGGAAATAATAACGTTGCCATTGGAGATTCAGCGGGTTTCAATAGTTTGGGAAACAACAATATCTACCTGGGTAAAAGAGCCGGCTATTACGAAACCGGCAGTGATAAATTATACCTTGGCTCTGATGCCAGCAAAACAATCATTTACGGTGATATGAATACCGGCCAGCTCCTGTTAGGTATGCAGCAACCTGCCGGTTATATTTTTAAAGGAACCCGCACTTTAAATGTAGTGGGTGGAATATTGGCCGACAGTGTTAGGGTGGGACTCAGTGGCACATGGGCCGATTATGTTTTTGCGGAAAACTACCAACTGAGAACACTTGGAGAATTGGAGAATTTTATCAAAGCAAACAAACACCTACCCAATATTCCCACTGCAACAGAAATTACTGCAAATGGATTGGACCTGGCCTCAATGAATGCAAAACTCCTGGAAAAAATAGAAGAACTGACCTTGTATATTTTACAACAGCAAAAGGAAATTGAAGAAATAAAAAAAAATGCTGCTTCATTCTAAATGATTATTGAATCATGCTGATAATACAGGGCACCGGCCTTCACACAGTCAGTTGAAGGTTCAGTATACTTCACGCCGCCGAGGTTGTGCGGGTAATTGCATAGAAACAGATAACAGTTCCAACATGGGAAGAGGATTTCATTTTTCGCTGCGCTATGCCTTACTTTTTTTCCCGCAATGAGCGGGACGGGTCTTCAAAAAAGTAGCCCCGATTTGCATCGGGATCTACGCCAGGCTCCGGCAAAAAATCCGAAGCTGTAGCCAGAAAAGTAAAGATTTCGTTTTTCGCTGCGCTATGCCTTACTTTTTTTGCGGAAAAAAAGTAAGCAAAAAAGCCGCTGGAAAACGAAATACAGCCCGTTTTCCAGGACAGCTATGTGGAGCTGATGTACAAAGTGATCTCAGCATTCAAAATCCGAAGCTGTATTTGGAAATGGTTAGCCGTTGACCATAGGCATGGCTGGCTGTTGCTGTTCCCAATTGCTGACCGGAGGCCGTGGGTAATAACACCGCACCAGGACGTCTGCTGGCGGGGGTTATGGCATAGAAATAAAGAACAATTCCAACATGGGGAAGAAGATTTCGTTTTTCGCTGCGTTATGCCTTACTTTTTTTTCCGCAATGAGCGGGACGGGTCTCGCCGAAGTGTATGCCGGGACTAATGCGATTCTACTTTTTCAATCACTGTTAAAGCATGTTGCAACCAATATTAAAGCGATCTTTTTCGCCATTCATTAAATGTTGCTTATATTGTATATATAAACCCCATTTCATGCAAAGGACTATATTTAAGATGCTTGCTTTACCATTAATATTTCTGGCAACTGCAGGCTGTGGCTCTTCAAACAAATTAACAGGTAACGAACAGGCAAATTTGGATCAGAATTTCATTGGATATACCGGGGTCGTGCTGGTAAAACGAAACTATGGAAACAAAAACGGTTACAATTCTATAGATAAAACCGTGAATCAAACATTCAAGAAGTATTACAAAGGCGAGTATATGCTGGTTACCGGCCAGGAGTTAGGAGATTATCTTGACCCGGTAAAGTACAGGTTTGTGATTACGCCGGGTTACTATAATGGTGGTAGTGGGGTGCAAACTAATATTGATATGTTCGATCGTAAAACAGGCAAGATAACAAGAACGAAGTTTCTCTGGGGTTATGCTGCATGGGATCTATACATTGCTTTGCTTGAGAAAATGAGAACCGGCAGCTAGGCAAATTTCACCTTTTCTCCGCTGTTGGAGTATGGGTAGAATCCACAAGCAGCGATGAAAGTGATGATGCAGGATGACCGGGGTATGGCGTAAGGATGGCCGGGAGGTAGCTTTATAGTACTGTAGTGGTATAATCGTGGGGCATTCGTGGGGTGCTGATGAATTGTTTTGCGGATGATAGGGTAAACGGGTATGGTATTGGCTAAGCAGTGAGATATTTTTGAGCGTTAATCATGCTCTGAAATTTTATCATCATGGCGATTTTACCAGACAATCATTTACTGGCAGGTATGACGGTAAAGTTCGGGCAATTTGTGTTACAGCAGGTGAAAGGCAAAACTGTAATAAGTGCTCTGCCGGACAGAAGTAACACAAAGCTATCGGATAAGCAGCCGGAAGTACAGGTCAGATTTAAAATAGCGGTGGCCTATGCCAGGGCAATTAATGAGGGTTCGGAAAAGAGGTAATTGTATGCGGGGAAGGTAAAAAAGGGGCAGACGGTTTACCAGTATGCGATGAAAGAGTTTTACAGAAATGAGAAATTGGAGTAAGTGGTTAATTGGTGAGCGGTTAGGGTTATTTGCCGGGAAGGAGGGGAGAGAGGTGGCTATGTGAACAAGGAGGGGAAGAGGGGCCTTTGCTGAATAAGTGAAGGGCTATTGCCGGGAAGAAATAGCCACGAAATACCCACAACAAAACGAAAATGTGCAATGGCCAACAGCATGCAAATGATGAGTAAAGCAATGAAAAATGTTCAATGTTCAATGCTCAATGTTCAATGCTTAATGCTCAATGTTCAATGCTCAATGTTCAGTGCTCAATGTTCAATGCTTAATGCTCAATGTTCAATGCTCAATGTTCAATGCTCAATAAAGGTTGTGATGCCGGTGAAAAATACAGGCATCGGCGTTCGATGGTTGTGGTGTGAGCTGACGGGAAGTTTAAGCAACACCTTCATGGGAGGAAAAAGAAAGCTATTATCAAATGGGTTTAGAATAAAAAAATGCTTTTCAAAAATCAAACAATTTCCCCATTTTAATACCCAATGCATCCGCAATTGCTTTCACCAGTGAAACGGAAGGACTGGTCTCCCCTTTCTCGATGCGATGCACCTGGGTGAAATTAATATCTGCCTCATCAGCCAGCTTTCTCAAACTCAGGCCTTTCTTTTCCCTTATTGACTGGAGATTTTGCCCGAATTTTTTTAACCATTCTTCATCCCTGTAAGTACTCATCATCGTAAGGTGTAAAAAAATTTCAAAATATACGTTGTATTATTTGCGTACAATTGATTTTATTATTTACTTTGTATAAGAAAAACAGAAACCTATACATCCGCACAACCCCGCTGTTCAATACATCGCTCAACGCTAGTCACTAAGTCATCTACTAACCAGTTCTCCAATAACAATCATTCAATCTTTTTTTATGAAAAAGTTTAAACGCAGCCAATATTTTCAACCAGCCACCCTGCCGCAAGCCCTGGTTCAGTTGCAGGAAGCACTGGCAAATGCCAACAACGAAAGTTCCCGCAGGGAAGCAGCACTGGATATTATTCACCAATACTACAGCCATTTTGGCCCCGCCGGTATGCGGGCCGAAATGTGGAAACTCCTGGCCGGCGCCCTGGGCAATAAGCCCCGGAAAAAAGACCGGCATGGCCAGAACCTTTTCTTCTTTTATGAATTTACGCTCATGCTGATGGATGCGGGATGGGTGGTGAATGAGATGACGAGGGGTAGTTGAATAGTTGATCAGCGGGCTTTTCTATTATATTTGAAACCCTGCGCTGAAAATGGGAGGGTCAGTTGATCAGTATGGTACTCTTATATTCCCCTGCATTATAAAATGGGAAATTCAAATTTCATTTTTTTGGCCATGGCTTTGTGTATTTAAAAAAATCTCCTATCCCGGGATACCCCACTGATCAACTGATCAACTTATCAACCAATCAACTGATAAACTGGCCCCTCATCCGGTTCCTAGGTTTTGTGGAAGGCCTGTATTGTGCAAAATGATGTGATTAAACGGTGAATGCCCGTTCCATGCGTTCCTGGGCTGCCCTTGGAATTTTATATTTCCCGGCAACCTCTTTCCATAAACCAACAGCGTGTTGCACCTGGTCAATGATGGCTGCTGCCGTTCCAGATGGTACCCTGAAATGTGGAGCTACGGTTTCTGCTAATTGCAGGTCGAGCGAATTATCATCCTGGGAAATATTAAGGTGCAATCCCTCGCCATATTCATCAGGATTGATGTCGTAAGCAGGTGACAATACCCAACCTGTGTCCGTCAATAAAAACCCGTGGTTTCTAAGGTGATCATCTGTATTTTTTACACAGATATTAAATACAATTCTTCTCCATAATTCTTCCAGGTCTGCTGCCGGGTTAGCACCATGTTTTATAATAAATCCTGCCAGTTCAATATAACTACTGCCGGCAGCATTGTCTCCATCGGTATAACCCAGCAAAGTCATAGCAGAGGCAAAATGAATTCTTCCGCCATCCGCAGTTCTGTCAAATCTTTTAGTAAGGTAGGTATGATATTTATTATTGAATTTACGGATTGCGCCTTCCGCAACATTGACTCCTGCACTTACGGCAAGTTCATTCACCAGCATTTCCCAGGCTGCAATATCCTTGTCATCGTTCCTGCTTGGAAACTTGGCAATCCATAAGTGGTTGTGGGGGTCTGCCACACTTGCTTTGGGTCTGGCCCCACCCAGGGAAGCACCAGGCGCAATAAGCAAGTTTATCCATTTCAGGTAGTCCGGGTCTTCCCGGTTATCTTCTTCAAACCGTAAACTTGCCTGTTCCAGTTCCCTGAGGGAAGTAAAGGGCGGTGCGGCCATGGCCTGGTTATCGTTTAAAAAATCGTCCTGGCCTGCTAATTTAAATCTCAATGCACCCATTCTATGCTGGTCATATACCCCCAGTAAAAAGTCTGACTCTGATAAGGTTTTGAGGGGGCGCTCTTCCATTTTTGCCAGGGCAGCTTCCCGCCTTCGCATCAGTATCCTGCCCCACCGGTCGGGGGATGAATCGAGGAACATTCCAAAATTCGGTTTTTCATCCCTTGGATAAAAAGCACCCGTGCTGTATAACCGGAGGTCGGGATCCAGCATTTGTGAAAATCCTGAGTCGATCCATTGCTGTGCATATTCAAAGGAAAAAGTTTCATTCCCCCGGGAACGGGAGCTGCTGAGTATTCCAAGTAATCCAGGGCCGTTTTTCAACCCTACCCAGTCAGCATAAACCCCGATGTCTTTTTTTGTTGATGTAACTGCCATGGCTAACTATTTTTTGGGGGCTCTTTCCTTTGTGATGAGCTTAGTATCCTGTAGTTTTCTTCCCAGTTTATCGTCGGCAGCTAATTTCAACAGATCCTTTTCCAATCCTAATACAAAAAGCACCATAGCATAGTTGCCAATAGCCACGCCGGCCGCCCCCTGCTCTATCGAATAAAAGGTCTTGCGGCTGATACCGGCTCTTTCGGCTACCTGTTCTGCGCTGAGTTTCCTCCGTAACCGCCCCAATTTGATATTTTCACCCAGCTCTGTTAATATTGTTTGAACTGATGGATATATGGCTGACTGTTTCATAACTGGTAATATATTAAACAAATATACTAAAATATGAGTAAAATATTACCAGTTATAAAATTTTTATAACAGAATTCGAAACAGGATTGAAAATATGGATACTGTTACAACAAGGGGCGGATAAAGAGAAAGAAAAGGCGTTTAACTATGAGGAGCTTACACAAAACGGCGCAATGCCAGTTCCTCTTTTGCTGGTGCCGGGTGTTGTCCCCGAACCCCGGCCTGGTTTCCTCTCCGCCGGTTACTGTCCTCCACCCGCTGATAATTACATGATGAAGGCAGTCTTTTACTCAAAGCTTACCAACACAATCAACATTTCATCTTCATCTGCCACTTTATTGAGATTGTCGTCATTAATAAGTACCAGGTACAATTGATTTACTGGCAATTTACTAAACTCAACATCCAGGTCGTTATAATATGCCAGGGAGATATTCCATCTGAGTTTTACATAATCACCATTTTCTGAAATATATTCAGCTCTTCTGTCTTTCTGATCAGTATATGTTATATAATGATGTGCCTCATTGTCAATAAATAGATTTTGGTAGCCAAAGTCTTCTGCAGCCAACCCTGTACCTTCTGAAAAGAAAGGAATTGCCTCTATTGGTTGTCCGGGTTTTAAAGTTGTTACACAGGAATCACACGTAATAGCGGCAATCTGTGTAGCAAACCATTTCTTCTTTTTTTCATTGTACTTTTTAGATTGAAAAATAATAGCGAAGGAATCCCTGTTCAACTTTACAGAATCAAACAAATTTGAAAATTGAAAAGTTTTATTTCCCTGAACTATTGAAACTGAGTTCCTGAAATTAACTTTTTGAGCATAAGAATCATTAGATCCTGTAAAAAGACCAATAACTAAAAGTGCGTAGGAAAAAAAATAATGGTTCATAAAATTTCTTGCAACGTGAGTTTGTGAAACAACTCCTGTCCTTCAAATATACATCACAAGGTGGATTAGCCTTACATCCCGCCTCCCGGCAAACTTTCAAATCAAACGGGAACCATTTTAATCATCGGTATCCTGTTTTGGCGTACCCAGCGCAGCAAAGATCCGCTCCACCTGTAACAGGTTGTAAAACCAGCCGTTTCTTTTGCCGATCCTGTTCTTAAACGGCTTTATCCATTTTAAAAACACCCGGGGCGAAATTTCATACAGACCGGCCAGTTCTTTTGTAGTGTAGGGTTTTACCGGGCAGGGCCTGCCACCTGGTAAATCTTCTTCTTTATTATTCATGCGTATGGGTTTTTATGCCTGGTAAATGTAGGCTGACCATAAAAAAATTACTTTCATATAAATCACGGTATAACCTGCTTTTTCTCTCAACAATCTGTGGTTGTTTTACACAATTGTTTTTGTGGTTTCTCACCAGTTTATATGGGGTAAAATACCGGGAACTATCCTGTAAAGAGCCCCCGGATGAATGTGAAAAGCAAAAGCCTACCGCTTACGGGGCGGTAAGCTTTTTGCATTTGAACTACGCCGGTAGTTCTTCCCTCCTGGTTTCGAGGGCTTCGATGAAAGCATCGGTTTCTTCAATGGTCTTGTCAATACAAGCCATATCATATTCCTTTTCTACCAACGCAATGGGGCCATAGTTGCCGCTGCGCTGTTCCAGCAGGAATTTTTTGTACTCTGCCTTGGTTTTTCTTACTACATTCTCGTCGTAAGTAGGCCCGGCCGGCAGGTTTAACAAAATAGATTCCAGGGCTTCCAGTTCAGCGGTTACCGCGGCCAGGCTTGCTGAAATTTCCATTGCGGTAAGCGTGGCCGTTTGGCTTTGCCGCTGCAGGCCCGACTTTTTGTACACCATTCCTTCCTTCTCCCGGTTGGCAATGGTAAGCAAGGCTATACAATCGGCCTTTGTGCTGAGCGATGTGAGTGTGTAACTCATGTTGTGGTTGTTTTAAGTGTTAAAAAAATGGTTGATATGTTGATTATATAATCCGTGAATTGCGGCAGCCTTACCTGCAGAATTTTCAGTACCCGGAAAGCATTACTATCTGCTGATCTTTAATCTTTTGTTTTTAATCTTCTGTCTTCAATCTTTACTCTTAGCCTTCCGGCAAAATTTCCTCCCTATCCACCCCAGTGCAACCGAAACCGAATAACTGGTAACCGCTCCCACGGCAGCAATCAACGCCGTATTGAATAAGCCCGCCCAGTTTACCTGAACCAGTATCACCAACAGGGTACCTCCCAATGTTCCGCTTCTTGTGTTGACATTAAAACTTTGTGATTCCATGATATATTTTTTAATCAGTGATAATGAGTTTACAGGTCTTCTATAGAATCAACCCCGCTTATTCGTACCGTAACAGCGTGCAGGCCTGCAGCCGCCCGCTGCAGGGCAATTTTATGGCGAAGTGTGGCCTGCGCCGGCAGGCTGCATTTGTTAAGCTTGCGCAGCATGGCATAGCGATGTGCTTCGAGCAAGCCGGGGAAAAACCGGCCGGGGTTGGCGTTATTTTCTTCTATCATTTGCTCAACCTGGTCAAGGCTGAAAAGTACCTGTTGGTAGCGTATCATCATAATGTCCAGCTGAAACTGAAGTTTTTCCGCTTCTGCCGTACAGGTTTTTTGTTGCAGGTGCAGCAGCGATGGTGCATGATCATTGTTATAATCTTCTGCCAGTTCGCTGGGGTGTGGCTCCTGCTGTACAGCAATGGTTTGTTTTCCGGCCAGGCTTATCTCCAGCGCAGCCAGTTTTACCAGTGCTGAGGTAGGCAGCGTCCTGTTTTTATTTTCCACCTTAGACAGCATGCTCCGGGAAATACCAAGTTCCATAGCAAACAGCTCCTGGCTTAAGCCCAACCTTGTGCGAACAGCACCGATGCCCTGCATTGTTTTAAACCGGTTAAATGATTTCATGTTTGTTCGTTTTTATGATCAATAGGCGTGTTTGATAAGGTTGTACCAAAACTTTCTGTTTTGAAAAACCTGGTACAAAATATTTTCATTTTCATATCCCTCATCATCACAGACACAAAGCTATGTTGCCGCAAAAGTGCCATAGACGCTTTTGAGTTCAACTGTGCAGCAGCATGTAAGAAATTGCAGGAAAAAGTGTAAAGAAGTACCGATTGGTATTAATTGGGCTGTTTTACCTGAAAGCATTTAAAGCCGGGTAAAATGCAGGCAGTTGCTCAACCCGCTGTAAAACAGGTATGCAACATTTATATCCCTATTGAAAAAATGATAAAAAAAATGGGGCAGGTTGTAAAGACAACGCTCCTTATTTTAATACGTACCCTATGAAAACCGGCCTGTCCGATGTAAATATTACAAATAGATCCTGTTCTTTTCAATTGACAGCAACTCTTCATAAATAGTATTGATATCCACGTTATCAAATTTGTTGGCTGTGGTGGAAGCACATTCGTGCAGGTTTTTATTGAGGAGGTGGTCGCGCCAGTAACGGATCCCTTTTCTAAACATTAAATCAATATGTGCGTTAAAAAGAGCATCTTTCACATAGTTGTTAAAGCCAATGTGCCCATCGCCCGTTCTGAAATATTCCACTATTATTTCCGGGTCGGTGAATTCGGAAGGTTCAGGCGGCAGCGGATCCAAGTAAAACCGGCCATCTGTTTTAAGTTTCAACTGGCGATAGCCGAGATCCCCGGCCTCGAAAAACAAGTCTTCCAGCTGCTGTTTCACAGGTGGCTGGGGATACTGATCCCGGAAACCATAGAGGTTAAAATATAAAAAATAAGTATCATCGTCTTCGTCCGGTTCCAGGAGTTGAGATACATAAATTTCTCCATCCACTATCAGTCGCAGATCCCGCTTTTGAAGCAGCATAATCACCCGGCGATCTAAACTTACAAAGTCGTTGACATTAATACGGGCAGGTTCCATACAGGGTGCCCAGCTATTATCCCGTTGTAGCCGGAGTTCAAAATTTTTACAAGGATTGCGCAGATTGATGCAGAACTTCATTTGTTTAGTTTTAAGGTATGAAGAATATGCTGTGGTTTCAATGGCCTTATCCGAAAGACACGAGCCCGTTCTTAATGGCATAAATAGCCAGGCCAACTTTGCTTTTCACATCCAGTTTTAAGAACAGGCTATCTCTCCGATGCTCAATTGTTCTGGGGGTGAGTTTTAATTGATGGGCAATTTCTTTATAAGTAAGGTCAGTGGCAGCCAGCCTTAAAAAGTCAATTTCTGAAGGAGTGAGCAGTACATTTTGTATTGATCCCTGCCTTTCTATTGTTCGGATGAGTGAGATGGAAAATTTGTTTTGAGAACAGGCGGAATAGTAATACCCCTGCTCTGTTACAGCCACAATGGCCCGGTTGAGCTCTTCGGGCAGCACATCTTTTTTTAAGAATCCCCTCACACCTTCCTGCAATAAACGGATCAACGCAACCTCAGAATCGTACATGGTGAGCACCAGGATTTTCACTTCAGGATGATGCTGCTTAAGCCATTTAGCGGTATCGTACCCATCCATTCCAGGCATGTTCAGGTCAAGTATTACAAGGTCGGCTCTTAATCCGCCGGTCAGCAACTGTTGCAGTTCGCTGCCATCCGCAGCCTTTCCAACAACGCTGCACTGATCAAAATCTTCGATCAGTCTGCCGAGGGCATCCCGTAAAACAATATGATCATCAGCCAGTATGATCTTATATTTTTTTGCTTCTGTCATAAAATGGAAGATTTATGTGTACGTGTGTGCCATTACCGGGTTCGCTGAATACAGCTGTTTCGCCATTGAGCAGGCGAATTCTTTTATTGATATTTTTAATGCCAGCCCCCCCGGCAGGATAACCTGTTGTATTGAATCCTACACCGTTATCAATGATATCTAAAAACAGGTAGCCAGTTTTGTATTCCAGGGTAATCTTAATTTTACTGGCGGAAGCATGTTTGATGATATTATGCAACACTTCCTGGATTACCCGGAACAATACCAGCTCCCGGTTTTCCGGTAAAAAAATGGCTTCGCCTGCTATATTAAATTCAACTTCGTAGGCAGCCGTTTTTTTGAGTTTTTCAATTTCTGCCCTGGTAGCTTCTAATAAACCATACTGCATAAACAGGTCATTGCGCAGTCCGCTGCTGAGGGATCTCACTTCCGTCATGGCCTCGCCCAGTACATCAATACTGCTTTGCACCTGGTCTGCAATCTGCGGCGGCAGATCTTTTGGCAAACTGGTGAGTAATAATTTTGCCAGGGCCAGCTTCTGCCCGATATTATCATGTAACTCCGCAGAAATGAATTCGGAAGTGCTGTCCTGTATTTCCATCCGGGATTCAAGTACTGCACCTTCCTCGGGGGCAATACGATTTGACTTCAGGTTGTTGATTTCCCGGTTAGCCAGAAAAACAACCATAATGATAATGAACAGTGCTATCGCCGCAACTATTGCGATTGGCCAGAAATGATAATTGTAGTCGCTCATCATAGTTGTCAAGATAAGGATGAGGAAAAAAAATGTTTTACAGCATGCATAGGACTGTAAGATAAACCGGTTCACCGAAAAAAAGGTCAGCAAGGCATCCGGAGTGGCAGGGGGTTTTTCCCCATGGTTGTTTGAGAAAAAAGTTGTATTACCCTTGTTTGGATGCTTGCCGGCGTACCTCATCCAGGTGGTATATCGTAGCTCAGCTGGTGAGGACCTTCAGCCGCCATTGCTCTTCCCATTATAACCCGCCACCGAATGCTGCTGTCCCCACCGGCTAAAAGTTCACAGTCTGACAAATTATTAACGTATCCTATTTCCAAAAGAAAGGAATGGTACCTGTTGAAGGCAGCAGCTGATTATTTTATCAATTGGATTGACCTAATGACAATTGTTTTTCGATAAAATTATCGTGTTGACCGGCAGGAGGTATTTTTTGAAGGAATGGCATATATTTATGTGTTTGTGCAATGTAACCGATACTCTCAACTATGCGAAAAATGTTTTTGATTTTACTTCTTTTTACAATTTTTTTGTTTTCGTGCAAACAAAAAGATTTTACTGAAAGAAAACAATTGTTAAAAACGGACAAAGAAAATTTGTTTTATGATATATATCAAACTGGGTTGGACAATTACACAATCACTTTCTATAATTCTGACAAAGGAGATATAGCCAAATTATTCGAGTATTACATAAATGATGCTGTTTATTCTGCTTTACGTTTAAAAACAAAGGTCATTGGTGACACAATAAAGGTCACAACTAATATGTCATGGGATAACGAAATTCACAAATTGCCAAGTGGGAAAATTTTAAAATTCGAGGGTTTAAAATAACACTGCACACACATCAGTATTGCTGCAAGTAGGCCTGTACGTTGATACTTCAGCAGTTTGCATCACTTTACATTAGTTCGGGCTTGATGAATACCTATTTAGCCCTAATTGTTACCTTCGGTAAATATTTTCTGGTTGGGGGTAGGTGTTGGATATAAAATAACTGACCTCTTTGCTCAAAAGGAGTAATGGGATAATAACAGGTAATGCTGCTACCAGTAGGTAAAATCCATCTCAATTTACCGGTAGGAAACTACGGGGCAGTTTTTCTTGTATATATCATAGTATGCACCGCTGGGTTAATTTTTGATGCTGACTTATACAGACTCTGTGGATTAAATACAAAGCCGGTATATGAATAATAAACGTTAATTTTCACCAAAAGCGGCCTCCCGTGCCGCTATTACCTTTAAACTTTGGCCTTTTATTCAGGGTCTGACCTATGGAGAAGTGTTAAAATAGGCATCTATTTATGGTTATATATACTAATTTTGCAGAAGTGACGCTATATACTATTGCCGTTCAACACCGCTAAAATAATTTATGTGTTAATCAAGTAACTATGCCAGATACAAAAAAAGAGGGAACCAGCTACAGTAAAAGCGGTAAAGCTATAGCCTGGAATGTTAAGGATCAAACTGTTAACTCCACCAGCTTATCCAAAGATGCTGTTTCCTTTACCAAAGACGGCCGTTTCGCAGTATCTTTTACATCAGAAGTTGATGTTGATCAAATAGTGCTCATGGCCGCCAATCTTAAAAAACTTGAAAATGGACTTGGTTTTGGCACAAGGTTAGGCGTTCGCCGTTATAGTGAAATGATGAAAGGGCTTACAAAGGGTGAGAAAAGAAGTGTTAGCAAGGTAACCCGACTGGATGATATTTTAAAAGACCTGGAAGAAGTTGGCCAGATTTTTAACGTCATTATTCAACATCCTGAAAACAAAAAAGAAACCACCAATACAGAACTTGAACAATTACTCGCCTTGAAACAACAATTGAATTATCACAATAATATTGAGAAGGATGGCTTTTTAGAAAAAGTAGAAGCGCACTCTTTACTTGCGAGCAGGATGTCTATGCTTTCAAGATTGTACAATGAGGAGGATGTGGAAAGGCTTAAAAAGTTGTTTGCTTCCGACCTGGAATTTTTCACTAAACATGAAAAGCTTGAAAAAGAAGCCCTGAATGCGGCATTAGAAATCTTGAAAGAACAATATACCGCTTCTTCTAAGCTCCTTTACGAGCATGCCTAGCAGCTTTGTTTTTTTTATACCGATAAAATGCAAGCCAGTTTCTGTTGCAGGACTTTTTTGCTAAGAAAAATTCGCCGTCCCAGTCATATCCAAAGCCATCAGCATCACCCCATTCTTTTTCTTTAAGCTTGTCGTGAACCAGTTCGTGAATACATTCTTCCTGCCTTCCCAACTCCTGAATTTTTTCTTCAAACTTTACCTGCTCAGTGGCCGTCATGGTATAACCGAATTTGGCCCAGGTTACATGGCCGTTAAATAAGCCGTCTTTAACCCGCCCAACAAATGCCCTCAAAAACATCCGGTTAAATCCCATGTGGCCAGCCCGGCAAACCTGGTTGGCGTGCGCAATTAATCCTAAGCCCTTACCTCTTCCGTCAAATAACACCTGCACATTTTCGATCTCCTTTTTTTCGATGTCTATTACTATCTGCAGGGTTAAAGGGTCGCAGTCTATCGAAAAAAAAGGATATTCACTTTTTCGCTTGTTAACTATAATGTCTTCCGGCTTTACCAGGTCTGCAAAACCAGCATCTTCGAATAAACCGGTCAGGCGCATCCAGGCTGTTTTATCAAATCCTGTATGTTCTTCAAGATTTTCTTCGTTGATAACCACCGCCAGATCTTCTTTTAATTCAATTTTCTTCATAAATAATTCCGAAATAAGGTAAAATAGGATTTAAACATTTGTCATCCGGGATAATAAGAGACTTATTCCTCCTATAAATACATTGATGGATGTTATTACCTCAAGTATGCTAATACCCTTTACAAATTCTGTTTTAGGGGTAAGTATATCTGAATCCAGTGCTGTAAATGTTTGGAAACTGAAGTGCAGGGCATCAAAGGGTATTACACTTGTATTGCTGAACTGGTAGGCGTGAGTATAGTATATTGATGCAAAATAAAGAATAGCTGAACCAATCAAAAATGGAAATATCAATAAAGCGACGAGTCTGTAAGGCATTGTATTTATCAATGGCGATTGGTCAGCAGTCGATGTCATATCACTCAATCTTGCAAAGGAAATCAATACCCAAAAAATCAACACATTAATAACTGCTATATTTAAGAAGGAAACCCATTTGCTCCAATCACAAATGAAGGTAGCGACTGCTACTCCGGAGATAATAGTTGTTAGTACTACATATATGGTAGATACACCAGCACGTTCTAAGGGCACGACAAACGATTTAGTTAAGGTAAATTGTGTATTAGGTAGTTTGAAAATATTACTTTTTTGTTATTTTTCAAAAAAAACACTGTAGTTATAAAAATTAAAGCTCCCTAAGTTAGTACTACAGCAATAAAAAAAGCCCATAAAATTCATGGGCGTTACGACGTCAATTGGAATCGGGTTAATATTTAGTCAACTGCTGGTCTTCACCTTTCTCAAGTGAATATTAGATAGCGATCGCGTATGCCAGGTACCTGTTTTTTCCGCTGCAGGTCTTCCCTTTTCTCACAAGCTCACACTACAACCAGCACACGCCGCTGCCGGTGTTTTCACCAGTATCCCAACCATTACAAACTAACTAAATTATTCTTAAATTGATTCATGATGTTTCCCTATCCAACAGAATGGCCCCAATATTTTACCGCTTCAATAAGGAACTGGTTACCCCTTTTGGCTATAGATAAATATAAGAACATAATTACAGATAGCCTGCATTTTATGGTGGAGAATAAACGCATAGAATTGAATGCATTCACAGTGATGGATAACCACATTCATTTGATTTGGCAACCTCTCCCAGGTCATACCGTTTCTTCTATACAGCTGAGTTTTATGAAGTTTACAGCACAGCAAATAAAATTTGCATTAGCAAAAGATAATCCGGCTTTGTTGGACAATGCGAGGTCAATAAAACTGATAGGGAATACCAAATATGGAAACGCAAACCGCTGAGCATTGAGTTGAGTTCTGAAAAAGTATTTCTGCAAAAGCTAGAATATTTACCTGTCCGACTGGCCAGGCGGGCACTACAATCCTGTTAAAGCAGGCATCTGCATCTACACCGAAGATTACTATTTTTCTTCTGCTTTGTTTTATGAAACAGGTGTTGATACTTTTAATATGGAAACGCATTATAGGGGATAAACTTGTTACTCTTCTAATGTTGATGCTACCGGTGAAAACACCGGCAGCGGCATGTGCTGGTTGAGGGATGGAATCGGTATTATTGGAACACCGGCAGCGTTAAAAAAGAATGGTACCTGTTGAAGGCAGCAGCTGATTATTTTATCAATCGGATTGACCTAATGACAATTGATTTCCGATAATATTAACAGGCTGATTATCAGACGGTATTTTTTGGCGGAATATCATATATTTATGTGTTATAGGCAACCGTTGGACACAGTCTTCTAAATTGATAAGAGGAAATATTTAGACCCTAAAAATGAAATTGATAATTACATTTTTATTAACCACCCTGAACTTAGCAGTTTTTTCTCAACATGCAGACAGTGTTGGAATTCCCTCAAACTCATTTGAAATTATATATAGTAAGTCAAACCCTACTCTAAAATATAGTTATTACAATGCTTCTCAAACTCACGACTATTCAAATAATTGGGACTTTGACAATGACGGCATAAATGATAAAGTATATTTCATTGGAACTGGAGGTGCTCATTTATACTATTTTTTAAAAGTAGTGTTAAGTAAAGACGAAAAACCAAGAGAATTTAGTTTCATACAATCAGACTTTCCCTTGTTAGTTGCGACTGACACTTTAAATTTTGACAAAACACCATTAGGCTTTGTGGTGACAGCCTTTGGTAAAAATCTGACCCCAACTATTATTGTTCGACTGGACAAACAAACTTTTCATGACAACAAAGAATTGAAGAAAAGGAAGATAAAGACGACAAACGTTTTGGTTAGTTTTGAAAAAGGAAAGACAAAATATGGCTGCCTAT
>Ga0351832_1060_pt1 | contig 17160 bp, 17 predicted proteins | sample BONcelHFGM3001C4_FD_206750 | JGI IMG/M metagenome (GOLD analysis project Ga0351832, IMG submission 206750) | Enriched cells from coal bed in the Powder River Basin, Montana, United States - BONCAT cells FGM rep1 HSBNCT.FGM.300.1.C4 ...
CGCCTGTGATTGCTCCGGAGTAGTCTTCGTCAAGGCCAGCGATCATGCGAAGCATCGTTGTTTTACCGCAGCCCGACCGCCCTGTGAATACTGTGGTGGCTCCCGTTTTTATCTCAAGGTTCAAATCCTCAAACAATATATGTTCGCCGAAGACTTTTGATACGGATTCAAAACGTATGCTCATAATGCACCTCCGCCCGGCAGCAGGCGTTTTAAGCCTTTTTCCAATACAAGGCTTATCACGATGATGGCGAAAGTCCATGCAAAAAGCCCGGGCGTATCAAGATAAAGCTTGGTCGCATAAAGCTGAAAGCCCATTGCATATCTTGGGCTTGAGAGCACCTCGGCTGCAACAACGGATTTCCATGAAAACCCGAGCGATACCGCCAGCGCGGCATAAACATTCGGAAGCACTGAAGGAATGATGATGCCGGTGATGACATGCTTTCGTTTGACTTTAAAAACCTTCGCGACCTCCAAATATTCCTTATTGACGTTGCGGAGGCCAGAAAGCGTGTTTGTATAAAAAATGGGCAGGCAGAGCAACACGCATGAAAATACAGGGACAAACGAAGATGAGAACCAAACAAGCGCGAGCACAATGACCGACATGACAGGCGTAGATTTAACGGCCGATATAAACGGGCGGAGAAGTTGTTCAAGAACTGATATATGCGCAGCCAAAAAAGCAAGTGCTATTCCCAAGATAAAGGCAATCACGAGACCGGCAGCAACACGCAAAAAAGTAAAAGAAATACTGAGCCAAAAAAGCGGTGTTGATGCGAGATGTGCAAGTGATGAGAATGTTTGCATGGGGGAGGGCATAAATAATGGCTGGTTCACCCACATCGCTGCGATCTGCCACATGCTTGCCCAAAAGAGCACAGTGAGCAGTACATACAGCAGTTTTTTTGATCGTCCTGTTTGCATTCTGCAGCTCCGATAAAAATGAATTTGGCACTTTCTTTTGGTTGATTATATCATGTTAGGCACAATGGCGCTATTTGCTTTTTTGGTGTTTGACTTATCCGGTGATAATGATTATAATATCGTTATACGATATCGTAATCCGATATAGAAAGTGATTTAAATGAAAAGTTTTATCGAAAAAAGGATATTTCAGGGCTTTGTTTGTATTCATATACTGCACCATGCACAAAAATCGCCCGTCTACGGCAGCCAGATGATGGAGGAGCTTTCTTCCCACGGATATAAAATAAGCCCCGGCACCCTTTATCCGTTGCTTCACAGCCTTGAAAGAGAAGGTTTGCTGAAAAAATATGAGGAAAAGGTCGCCGGTAAAATCAGAAAGTACTACGCAGTCACGGATCTTGGGGAATCACAGCTTGTCAAGGCAAAAGTTTATCTTGATGAACTGGCAGGAGAGGTTATGTAAACACCATGAGCATATTTGATTTTAAAGATGTAGCTTACGATAATATCCTGTCTCTTCCGGAATTGATCATAAAAGAGGGGTCTATAACTGCTTTTATCGGCTCCAGCGGAAGCGGCAAATCAACAGTTTTAAAATTACTCAGCAAACTGATTTCGCCGACGCGCGGTCAAATTCTGTATCATGGCATTGAACTTAGGCAGATCGATTCTGTTGATTACAGACGGAAGGTCACATTGTTACCGCAAAATCCCGCGATGTTCGAAGGAACCATCAGGGATAACCTGGTCATTGGCCACAGGTTCCAGCATCGGCCCTTGCCGGAGGACACAGTGATTATGGATCTGCTCTTTGACTTAAAGCTTGATAAACCGCTTGAACATCCGGCAGATAAGCTATCAGGCGGCGAAAAACAACGCGTGGCCTTAGGAAGGCTGATGCTTCTTGAACCGGATGTTTATTTGCTTGATGAGCCTTCATCCGCTCTTGACGAGCAGACAGAGCTTGAGATCATCAACCTGCTTGCAAAAAAAGCAAGATCTATGGGCAGCACACTGATTATGGCTACGCATTCAAAAGCGATCGCCAAAAGATTTTCCGATGTCATCTTTGATATTTGTGCTGTTAATAGAAACAAGGCGGTGCTTTAGATGAACAACATTATTAATCTTGGTATCTGGCAGGTTGCGCTTGCATACATCTTTGTACTGATTCTGATTGCCATCGTGCGTCTGCGCGGCATCAAAAGAGAAAAGCAGATCCTGATATCTTCCATAAGGATGACCCTGCAGCTTATCATCACCGGGTATTTGCTCGTCTACATACTTGACAACCCAAGCCCTCTTGTCACAACCGGCATCATCATCCTTATGGAAACGTTCGCAGTCTTTACGGTATTTCGAAAATTCAAAGGGCGCCTTTCACGCGCGTTAAAAAAAGTCGTGGCTGTTTCCATGTCCGCCGGCACCCTCTCATGCCTGGCTTTTTACTTGTTTGCGGTGGTGCGCATTTCACCTTGGTATGATCCGCAGTATTTCATACCCATAGCCGGTATGCTTATCGGCAATTCGATGACCGGCATCACGCTCGCCGTCAACGCATTGCTCAGCGGCATGACTACGCAAAAGCATTTGGTCGAGGAGGCGCTCATGCTCGGTGCAACGCCCAAGGCCGCCACAAAAAGCATCATTAACGGCACTTTTGACGGCGCCATCATGCCTACCATCAATTCGATGATCGGTATGGGGATCGTTTTCCTGCCCGGCATGATGACAGGCCAGATACTCTCCGGCACAGCCCCGACAACCGCTATCGCTTATCAGATTGCCATTATGCTCGGCATTTTGGGTGCTGTAGGCATCACGGTCATCATCATGCTTCAAATGGGCTACCGCACCTTTTTCAACGAGCAAGCACAATTGCGATAATCCGACGCAAAAATAAAATTCTAATTGCGTTTAATGACCCTTCTTATTATCTTGACATTGAATGAAACCAAAGTATGGAGTATGATAAAGAGAAGAGGTCTATATGGATTTTACACACCTTCATCTGCATACTGAATACAGCCTGCTTGACGGGACAGCGCGCATCGGCGCTGTAATCGCGCGCGCCGCTTCTCTCGGCATGCATAGCATCGCGATTACCGACCACGGTGTGCTCTACGGTGTTGCTGATTTTTACCGGAAAGCCAAAGAAACAGGCATCAAACCGATCATCGGATGTGAAATGTACGTGGCGCCCGGCAAGCTCACCGATAAAACCAAAGAAATGAAAGAGTATTCACATCTCGTTCTTCTCGCTAAAGACAATTTAGGTTACCAGAATCTGATGCGCCTCTCTTCAATCGGTTTTACGCAAGGTTTTTATCATAAGCCGCGCATTGATTATGATGTGCTAGAAGCGCATAAGGAAGGGCTGGTGTGCTTGTCCGCATGCCTTGCGGGCGATATTCCGCGTCTTATATTAGGCGGAGATATGGACGGCGCCTATGTGCTGGCCAAAAGGCTGCGAGATATGTTCGGCGACGATTTTTACTTAGAGCTTCAGGATCATTACCTGCGTGAGCAAAAGCATGTCAATACGGCGCTTATAAAATTAGGCAAACAGCTATCGATTCCGCTTGTCGCAACCAACGACGTGCATTATACAGCGCGTGAAGATGCGCAGGCGCAGGATGTGCTTTTATGTATCCAGACGCGCACTTTTGTTGATGATGCGGACAGGCTCAAGTTCGAAACCGATGAGTTTTATCTAAAAAGCGCCCAGGAAATATCTTCGCTTTTTCCCAACGTACCCGAGGCCATCGAAAACTCAAATATGATCGCAAAGAAGTGCAATGTGACGATGGATTTTGATGCGCGCCATCTCCCTGTTTTTGAAGTACCGCATAATTTTGGGCATGCCGACTATCTTAAAAATATCTGCCTTGAAGGCCTTCATGAAAGATACGGCTCTGTCACGGACTCATTGAGAGAAAGGCTTGAGTTTGAGCTTTCTGTCATTGAGAAGATGGGCTTTACGGATTATTTTCTCATCGTCTGGGATTTTATCAAATTTGCGCGTGAGCAGGGCATCATTGTGGGGCCGGGGCGGGGCAGCGCCGCGGGCAGTCTCGCGGCATATGCGCTGCGCATCACGGATATTGACCCGATAGAGTATCATTTGCTGTTTGAACGTTTCTTAAATCCGGAGCGGATCAGTATGCCAGATATAGATATTGATTTTTGTATCGAGCGCCGCTCCGAGGTGATTGATTACGTTGTGAATAAATACGGCGCAGATAAAGTCGCACAGATCATCACGTTCGGCACGCTCGGTGCCAAGCAGGTCATCCGGGATGTGGCCCGCGCACAGCGATTGCCGCTCACAGACGCCGATAGGATAGCCAAGATGGTGCCCTTTGCGCTGAAAATGACGATCAACCGCGCGATGAACGAAAATCTGCGGCTTAAGACCGAATACGAAACAAAGCCTGAAATTCGCAGCCTTCTTGACACCGCAATGAAACTGGAGGGCATTCCGCGGCACGCCTCGACGCACGCCGCAGGCGTTGTGATCTCGCGTCAGCCGATCACTGAGCATGTACCGCTGCAAATCAACCCACGTGACGGCAGCGTCATCACGCAGTTCCCAATGAACACCCTTGAAAGCCTTGGCCTTTTAAAGATGGACTTTCTTGGTTTGCGCAACTTAACAGTGATCCGCCATACAATAGAGCTGATCAAAGAAACGCGCGGAATAGACATTGATTTGAGCCGATTGAAATATGATGACCAGAATGTTTTCGGTTTGATCGCATCAGGGGATACCGACGGCGTGTTTCAGTTAGAAAGCGCGGGCATGCGCAATTTGATGCAGAGGCTTAAGCCGACAGACCTTGGCGATATCATGGTGGGCATTTCGCTTTTCAGGCCGGGCCCGATGGACTCTATCCCCGCTTATCTTGATGCAAAGGCACATCCGGAAAAAGTATCGTTTCTTCACCCGAGACTCAAACGCATACTCGGGGAGACGCACGGATGCATGGTGTATCAGGAACAGGTCATGGAGATCGTACGCGATCTTGCTGGCTATTCGCTGGGGCGCAGCGATCTCGTACGCCGCGCAATGAGCAAAAAGAAAAAAGATGTCATGGAGAACGAACGGCTTGTCTTCATACACGGCGATGAACAGAGCGGCGTTGAAGGCGCTGTGAAGCGTGGCGTTCCGGCATATACGGCGGAACGTATATTCTCTCAGATGATCGATTTTGCAGAATATGCGTTCAATAAATCGCATGCGTGCGCATATGCCGTCATTGCCTACTATACTGCGTATTTGAAATATTATTACAAAGTGGAGTATTTGACAGCGTTGTTGAACAGCTTTATAGGCACAGCAGAAAAAATTTCTGCCTATGTGCAGTACTGTACCGGCAGCGGCATCAACATACTCACGCCGGATATCAATGCGTCTGAGTATTTATTTAAACCGGAGGGCATCGGCATACGCTTTGGGTTTGCCGCCATCCGCGATGTCGGGCGTGCAGCCGAAGACATCGTCACCGAAAGAAAAAACGGCCCATATACCGGTTTTCGCAATTTTATCAACCGTACCGCTGGGCTCATCAATAAAAAACTGCTTGAAGGGCTTATTCTCGCCGGCTGTTTCGACAGCCTTGGAATCGGCCGCGCACAGTTAATGACAGTATGCGAGCGCGTACTCAAATCAGCGCAGGATGCCAGACGCAAAAACATTGAAGGGCAGATATCACTGTTTGAGACTGCCCCTTCGGCTGACAACGGCGATGCTGATGATTTTACAGCTATCCCGGAATACAAGCGGGACAAGCTGCTTGCCATGGAAAAACTGGCCACAGGTGTTTATCTCTCCGGACACCCGCTCGACAGATATAAAAATCTGCTTGCAAACAGGCCGGTCAATATCTTCAAGATACTTTCGGCTGCTGAAGATGCCGATTCAGCACGTTATTTCGAGTCCCGCAGTGTCGAACTTGTCGGCATACTAAGCAATGTGCGCCGCCGGACGACCAAACAGAAAAAAATGATGGCAAACGCACTGCTTGAAGACCTTTACGGAACGATCGAGCTGATCGTTTTCCCGAGTGTCTTTATGAAAGTAGAAGCGCTGATCAATGATGATTCAATCGTATATGTTGCCGGCAAAGTGGATATACGTGAAGGCGAAGCCCCCCAGCTGCTTGTGGACAACATACGTCCTTTTGTCGCTGAAGATGCAAAATATGCCGGCAAAAAGCTGTTTGTACGCATACCCAAAGACATGGGAAATGACACAACGCAGCTTAAAAAAATACTGAGGACTTCACCAGGCGAACTGCCTGTTTCTGTGGTCATTGAAAAGACAGATGAGAGGATGAAGGCCGGAAGCGCTCTTGCCGTCACGCTGACAGATAATTTGATTCTTAACCTTCAAACAGCTTTTGGCGATGACAACGTGGTGGTCAAATAATGCCCTCCTGTCCTTTAATCAAATGCAATTTTTTTAGCAGGGACTGCTGCACTATATTGAAGATAGGCTCTCTTTATGGTAGCATAGAAATATGAGAATGAGGTGAATCGGATGGATAATGAGAGAACCTATAATCAGGATTACGTGATCATCAAAGCGCTTGAGGACGGTGTCAACATCATTGGGATGACACGCGGAAAAGATACCCGTTTTCATCATACTGAAAAACTTGACAACGGTGAGGTGATGATTGCGCAATTCACAGAAAACACCTCTGCCATCAAAATACGCGGCAAAGCACAGATCAACACCGCATTCGGCGCTGTTTTTTCCGGTAAGGAATCTTAAAGGAGTTTTGTATGTGGGTAGTTGTCGGTATGGCAGAATCTCGCAGAACAGCGCAAAAAATGTGTGATGCGCTTGAGGCTGAAGGAGTCCTTTTCAAGCTGCGCAATGTTTCGTCCAAAACCAGAGGCAACAGCGATACATATGAAGTTCTTGTTCTTGAGTCGGAAGGGGACGCTGCCAGAGAAATCCTTATCGAGATCGGTTTTTAGTTTATATTCTAAAAACGGATTTATGTTTCTAATGCAAATTCTAAGTTCGTTGCCAACAAACAGGCTGATAAGAATTCGCGCACTGCGCACATTTTTTTCATATTCTCATGCAGTTTTCAAAGAAACTAAAAATAAATGCGAAAAGTTTTGGCAGTCCAGAGTACAAGGGCTGCTTTTTTGCTTCTTTCTGCGAATCTATATCAACACACAACCTGATCATCGCGCGGGCGTCCTATCCATAAACGCCTAAGTGGTTCAATCCCGATATGCCCCATGTAAAGGCCTTTATTGTTTTGCCAAAAACCTTTTTAACTTGACAATGTCGTCGCAATCAATATAATGTGATTATGTGAGCATATGTTCATATATTTCTTAATATAAGAGGTTTGTGATGAGCAAAAACCAAATTGATCGATGCGAATGTAATGTAATACATCAAAATATTGTTGACGCTGTTTCCGGCAGAATGCCTGATGACACGATGCTGTATGACCTTGCCGAATTTTTCAAGGCTTTTGGCGATTTGACGCGCATACGTATACTTTGGGCTTTATCTGAGTCTGAAATGTGCGTGTGCGATATTTCGGCGCTGTTGAACATGACCCCGTCATCCATCTCGCATCAGCTGCGGGTCTTAAAACAAGCGCGGCTCGTTAAATTCAGAAAAGCCGGCAAGGTCGTCTATTATCAGCTTGATGATATCCATATCAGGCAGGTGTTTGATCAGGGACGGCAGCACATCAAAGAACGGCAGTAAAAGTGGATGAATGATTCTATGACATTAAAATATGCTGTACGTGGGTATAATAAATGCCAATGCGAAACACAAGAGTTACTTGATGCTGTGAGGAATTTGCCTCATGTGCATCAAGCAGATTTTAATGCTGTCTCCGGCTTGCTTTGCGTCGCATTCAAAGGTGATCAGCTCAACGTTGATGATCTTAAAAAAAGTATCATTGATGCTGTCAAGCATATCGACAATGATCTTTCGCTCATTGAAAAAACACTGCAAAGCGGTAAAAAAGTTTTTTTGGTTCAGTATATCTTATTTTTTTCCGGTGTACTTTCATTGCTTATTGCATTTGTATTAAGGCTTCCGTTTTGGCTTGAGTTTTCATTTTATCTGATCAGTTATCTTTTGATCGGCGGCAAAGTATTAATAAAAGCCGTTATAAACATATCAAAAGGCCGTGTTTTCAATGAGTACTTTTTGATGTCCATTGCTACCGCAGGCGCTTTTTTGATCAGAGAATTTCCCGAGGCTGTAGCCGTCATGCTTTTTTACCGTGTCGGCGAATTCTTACAGGAAGGGGCAATCAATCGTTCAAAAAGGTCCATCGCTGCGCTTATGGATTTGCGTCCGGATCATGCTAATCTCGAGATAAACGGTGTGATAAAGCGTGTTCTGCCGCAAGATGTGCACATCGGTGATATCATCCTTATCAAGCCCGGAGAGAAAGTGCCTCTTGACGGTTTTGTGATAGAGGGCAAGGCTTCTCTTGATGTTTCATCACTGACCGGTGAAACGATGCCGGTTTTGGCAGAGGCAGGACGTGAAGTGTTCTCGGGATCAGTCAATACAAACGGCCTGATAAAGATCAGGGTTGCCAAGGAGTACAGGGATTCCGCCGTATCACGCATACTTGATCTTGTGCAGAATGCGTCAGAAAAGAAAGCACGAACAGAAAACTTTATGACTCGATTCGCAAAGTATTATACACCTGCTGTCGTTTTATCTGCCTTGTTGCTGGCTGTACTACCCCCTTTGTTTTTCACAGGCGAAGATTTCTTGATTTGGCTCTACAGAGGATTGGTGCTTCTCGTCATCTCGTGCCCATGCGCACTGGTCATTTCAATCCCGCTTGGATTTTTTGGCGGCATAGGCGGCGCATCAAGAAAAGGCATCCTGATCAAAGGCAGCAATTATCTTGAGGCGCTTAGCCGGGTCGATACAGTTGTGTTCGATAAGACCGGAACACTGACAAAAGGGATCTTTGAAGTTAAAAAAATCATGCCTGTAAGGGGCATGACGAAAGAACGGCTCTTAGAACTTTCAGCATATGCAGAAAGCCGTTCAAACCATCCTGTTTCCAAGGCTGTGGTAAAGGCATTCGGCAAGCCGATCAGTGACGCCGCAGTCACAGGCTATGAAGAAATTGCCGGCCAAGGGATAAACGCCATCGTCAGCGGAAATCGGATTAACATTGGAAATGAAAGATTCATGCAAAACAAGAAGGTACGAATAGACCCGCAAAACATAACCGGAACGGTTTTATACGTGGCTATAGACGGCGGCTATGCAGGCTGCATCGCATTATCGGATACAATAAACAAGGGCAGTATCTCTGCAATACAAGAGCTTAAAAAATACGGCGTAAGAAGAATAGTCATGTTAACAGGCGATAAAAAAGAAAATGCAGAAAGCATCGGCAAAGAACTTAAACTCAATGAAGTGTATGCTGAACTTTTACCTGAGCAAAAGGTTGATATTCTTGACAAGCTTGAACTTCAAAAGGGCAAAAGGAGGGGGAGCCTCATTTTTGTTGGGGACGGCATCAACGACGCGCCGGCGCTTGCACGCGCGGATGTAGGCGTCGCGATGGGTGCCATAGGGTCGGATGCGGCCATAGAAGCGGCCGATGTCGTTTTAATGACAGATGAACCATTAAAGCTCGTCAGCGCCATCAGGATCGCAAAGCGGACACACGCAGTTGTCTGGCAAAACATTATCTTCGCACTTTTAGTCAAGGGCGTTGTGATGCTGTTGGGTGCTGCAGGCCATGCCACTTTGTGGGCTGCTGTTTTTGCAGATGTGGGTGTGGCTTTACTGGCCGTCTTCAACGCCCTGCGCGCATACAGCATGAGGGATGCCTAGATAATCCCAGGTCTCGTTAGGTATTTTATATTCAGGTACAGATTTTGCGTGCCAATTCAGCTATGTTCTTCCCGAGTGTTTTCATGGTTTCTATGCCTTCGGCGTCGTTTTCAACATCTCCGGGAGCGCTGCCGATTCCCTGATTCCAATAGCTGGAACCTACGACTATCCCTTCGCTGATGGTAAACAAGTTGTTCATGGTGTGAAAAGCTTCGAGCGCGCCGTTCCGGCGAACAGCAGCCACGGCAGCGCACAGCTTTCCGGCAAGCAGTCTGTGCGGGCGCGACAAGTAGCCGACCCTGTCGATAAAGGCTTTCATCTGTGCGGATACATTGCCAAAGTATACAGGGGAACCCAGGATGAGGATGTGTGCTTCGGCGATGGCTTTGACCGCGTCGTTGACCAAATCGTCTCCAAACGCACATTCAGGCTGCTTGGCTTGACGGCAATGGCCGCAGGCCACACAGCCATGAATGTTTCGTCCGCCTGCCTGTATCAACTGCGTTTTTATACCGGCAGCTTCAAGTTCTCCCATCACTGTGCTGAGCAGCAAAAATGTATTGCCCTTTGGCCTTGGGCTTCCGTTGACCGCAACTGCATGTATCATTCCATCACCTTCATTTTTTGATTATTATATTCTGTCTTAGCTCTGCATATCACAAAAAGTAATATTACCCTTAAGCTTTCATCTATTTTATCAGATTCAGGCTGCCTGCTCAACTGTAATAGTCAATATATCATTCATTCAAGCAAAAAATCTGTTAAAAAGTTAAGCTATATAAAACCCGCGTTGCTTTAAATTGACTTTACTGCATGCCCTTATGATGTTATATTTATTACACACAGGAGTTGCACTAAAGTGATGAGAACAGGATTGGCCCTCGGGGGCGGAGGGGTATACGGAGCGGCGCATATCGCATATCTGGAAGTGTTTGAAGATTTCGGTATCCTGCCTTATGTCATGTCCGGCACTTCAAGCGGCGCCGTCATTGCTGCGCTTTTTGCCGGGGGGCTGTGCACAAAAGAAATAATCAACCTTCTGGATGATGTCCTCGTTTCAAAAAGAAGCTTATTTCAGCGTTTTACTGCGATGCGTAAGGCTGGCAGTATCGAGGCTTTTGCACGACAATTTCTTTTAAACGCGCTTCCATGCAAAATTTTTGAAGAGCTGCGTATGCCTGTGAAAATCATCGCCGCTGATTTTCACAGTTTTGAAGAGAAGGTGTTTGACAAAGGAGACCTCCTTAAGGCACTGATGTGCAGCATCGCTTTGCCGAAAGTCATTGATCCCCAGCAAGCAGACGGCGCTTATTATATTGATGGCGGCGCTGTGAATATCGTGCCGTTTGATGTGATCAGAGATGATTGCGATACGCTTATCGCCATCGATGTTTCGTTTTTATCCACAAAGAACCTTAAGCCCACCGCAAAAAATGCGGCGCGAGCCGCCTTTGCTGCAACGCACCGTGCTTTGATGGAGCAAAGAATGAAAAACTGCCCCGTGGAACTGTTTGAAAGATCCTATCTAGGCCATACAGCAGCCTTGGAGTTCAATAGATTTAAGGATATATATATGCTTGCCCAGGCAAAAAAACCTGCGTTTGCACAGAAACTTAAAATGATCATTGAAAGGAGCAGCCATAATGTCTAAAACACTCGGAATTGCTTTTGGAGGCAGCGGCGCGCAAGCCATAGCCGGCGTCGCCTATATCAAAGCGCTGGAGAATCTTGAAATTAAACCTGATGTGGTATCCGGTACGGGTATCGGAGCTGTAGTGGCAGCGATGTATGCTGCAGGAATGGGAAGCGAAGACATGATTGATTTTTTACGCGAGATCGTTTTCCCCGGTTCAAAGCGTCCGATCAATGCCGCTAAGGTCAAGGATTTGAAGGGCGGCATCCTCGACGGCCTCGGGCTTGAAGAATATTATAAGATGGCCGTGCCGATCAAGGTTTTCGACCGGCTGTATTTTCCTTTGAAGATCGTTGCAGCAAACACCGCTACCGGGGAGGAAGTGCTTTTTACGCAAGGTGATGTGGGGCCCGCTGTTCGCAGTGCTTCTGCTGTGCCCGGTATCTTTTCCCCGCATGAAGTGGCCGGAGAATTTTATATGGACGGCTCCTGCGTCAACCCCGTCCCGTTTGATGTGATCCGCGATGAATGCGATGTATTGGCTGCCATCGATCCTGATATAACGGACGAAGCCCAAGCTGATTCTGCGCAGGTGTTCTCCGTATTGATGAATGCTTTTCGCATTTGTAGAAAAGCGCTTTCTTTTGAGAAACAAAGAGGCTGCACGGTTGATCTTTATGAGCATATCGTTTTAGAAGGCTTCACGATCTTTGATTTTGCGCATTTTGAAGCGATCATAGAATCCGCTGAAGAACAAGCCGGCGTGTTTGCGCTTGGTTTGCAGGATCTGCTTAAATAAGATTTTACCGGCGCATTAACAAAAAATACATTGACCCTAAAATAGCAAGAACATATAATGACGCTGGATCAAAAGAAATATTGGAGGTTTATATGGACCAAAGAGTGGCGTTTACTTTGCCTTTTGGCAATGGTATCGAAGTTCACTGGTACGGCATCATCATAGCTGCAGCGCTTATTTTAGCTGTTTTGATTGGATGCCTTGAAGCAAAAAGAAGAGGATACCGTTCAGAGATGGTGCTTGATTTCATGCTTATCGCGATCCCTTTGGGCATCATCTTCGCGCGGCTCTACTATGTCGTTTTTGAGTGGCCGTTATACGCGGCTGATCCGATCCGTATGCTCTATATATGGGAGGGGGGGCTTGCCATATACGGCGCCGTGATCGGCGGTGTTTTGGCCGTGTTTATATTCAGCAAATGGCGAAAGATAAGCGCCGGCGAACTGCTGGATATCGCCGCGCCCAGCATCATACTTGCGCAGGCTATAGGACGTTGGGGGAACTATGTGAATCAGGAAGCCCATGGCACGCAAATTTTGGATCCTGCCTGGCAGTGGTTTCCTGCCGGCGTGCAGATCTTTGAAAACGGCCAGCTCGTTTGGTATATGGCGACCTTTTTCTATGAATCGATATGGAATCTTATCGTATTTGCTGTTTTGATGCTGCTTAAGAAAAAAATTAAAGTGCGCGGCGGTATCTTTGCTTTATACGGCATATTGTACGGCTTCGGGCGATTCTTCATTGAATCACTGCGTACGGATAGTCTTATGCTCGGCCATTTGCGGATTTCGCAGATCGTCAGTATCGCACTGATAGCCGGCGGCATACTTTTCCTTATTTTTATGCCTCGCAGACAAAAACAGCTGCCTGCTTACGACGGTTTTTACAGCTTAAGCTGGACACCTGAACAGCTTGAAGCCTATAAAGCAGAGAATTCTATGAAAAACCACAAAAAGAAAGACAGCAAAGACAACGGTGATGAAGATAAAAACTGACTTAGAATAATCAACCAAACCGCAAAATAAGACGAACAATACCGCACCGTCCGACAGCTTTATTCAGCCGGACGGTGTTATTATTTTTCGCGAAGGAGGGTGGTCTTAATGAACTATTTAAAAAAGAGCATTATGGGTAAATATAATGCCGAAGATGTCGACAAACTTCTGCAAAAAGTGAGGGATGATTATGAACTATGCTTAAAAAATCAAAAAGAGAGGCTCCTCAAACTCCGTGATGAAAACAGAGAGCTATGCATAGCGCTCGAAATGTACAAAAACAACGAGCGCTATATTTCACATGCCATTACACACGCTGAAGAAACCGCGCAAGCAATATTACAGCATGCGCAGTTACAGGCTAAGCAGCAGATCAAGCAAGCCGAGCAGGATGCGCAGCAATTTAAAAATGCTGCCGAAGGGTGCTATCAAAGGCTTATGAAATTAAAGCAAGCCAGCGAATCCATTTGCACAGCCGTTTCATATGTATTGGGAGATATAAAAGGCAATGATAAAAGCAATATATGCCAATTTACTGGTGTCAGGGACAATTAGCCTTGTCATGTGTTCATCTCTTTTTATTTGCTGTCCAAAAAAAGGCAGCATTTTTTATTCAATTAAATATTTTTTTTGGCCAATGCTTTAATCTGGTATTGAAATTAATATATGTTTATTTCTTTTTGTAGTTGCGCGAAGCCTTATGGTTATAGTAATATGTAAACGATCGAAAACGATGTTGTATTGCATGCGTTTTGATGATGATTAAGGAGAATGATTTCATGCTTAAAAAGATTTTTACAGGTTTTCTGTTGACTGCAGCGTTAAGTATTTTCTTGTTATCAGCGTGTGCCGCACCTGTGATTGATGTCGTATTCAAAGATATACCCAAAGAAACGCCCAAGCCAGAGGAGACGGTTGCTTTGGATGATGAAACAGAAACCGCACCTGAATTTGAGAAATTTTCAATGTATGATGAAACGATCGGCCAACTTATGGTCGCACTTGACGAAGCAACCGTTATTCAGGTTTACGGTGACGCTGATCAAACTTCGGAGCCAAAATTAGTGGCGAGTGACGGCCTTGTTCACAAGACCAGCACTTATGGCCGGCTAGGCCTTGAATTGGATTATGTTGAAATCAATGACGTTTATGTCATCAACACTGTTGTTGCGAAGGCACCGTTTGACGGCAAGACTTCGAGAGGCATCGGCATAGGCAGCAGCGAGGCAGAGATCAATGCCGTTTACGGCGATGATATCAATGCAGAGGAAATGCAGAGTTTTGAAGGTAAAATCATTGTGGGCACCATTTACGGCGGATTAATCTTTACAATGGATTCAGGCGCTGTGTCTGCCATGTTCTTAGGTGCCGGAGCTGAATAAAGTTTAAGGTATATTTATAAAAGGCATGCTGTTTTGCGCGGCATGCCTTTTATCGTGAAAAAAAAGTTTGTTGATGTCATCATTATTTGTTTTACAAATTACACTTGCGTTTATCAATCACATAAAATATATTAATTATATTGGTTTAGTATTTCATTTTTGAATCATTATAGGGAGATAAAATGACCGTGTTTCTGACCATGGACTTAAGCGTTTTATCGCTGATTATTTTGTTGATTATTTATTTTAATATCTACAGCCGCTCAAACAGGAAATCTATACCTGATCGATTGTTTTCATTATTGATCATTTCAAATATGTTATTAATTGTTATTGATATATTGGGCTGGGCCTTTAATGGCTTGCCCGGTGATATCAACAGAAGCTTGAATATCGGCTCGAATGCCCTTCTCTATCTTGTCACTCCCGCAGCGCCTATCCTTTGGGCTCTTTATACTTATTACCAGATACACAAAGATGAAATATATTTAAAACGGGCTGCGTATATGCTTGCCGTTTTGTTTGTTCTTAATGCTGCTGCTTCTCTTGCTTCAGTGTCTACCGGCTGGTTTTTTACGGTGGATGCATCCAACATCTATCAGAGAGGGCAGTTTTTCTGGGCGCATCTTGCGTGCTGTTACAGCATTTTTCTGGCGACATTTTTCTATATTCTGATCAATAAAAAAAGGCTGGAGAAGAGATATTTTATCTCACTCCTTTTGTTTTTTGTACCCATGTCGATCGGCACGGCTTTGCAGGTCATTCAATACGGGGTTTCTTATAATTGGGTCGGTATGATGCTCTCCCTGCTGATCATATATTTCTATATCCAAAACCGCGGCCTGAATACGGATTATTTAACAGGCGCTTATAACAGAAGGCAGTTTGACGGGTATGCCAAAGCTAAAATACGCAACAGCACGCAGGATCATCCCTTTGCAGCCATCATGATGGATATCGACGACTTCAAACAGATCAATGATACTTATGGGCATGAAACAGGTGATGAGGTATTGAAAGACGCGGTCATGATCATCAAGCAGAGCCTAAGACAGCATGATTTTGTTGCGAGGATCGGAGGCGATGAATTTATCGTCATTTTGAACCTTAACAGCCAAAGAGATCTGGAACAGACCGTCAAAAGGATCCAGCAGAGCGTACACATGTTTAATTTAGTAAATAAAAAGCCATATCGCATAAGCTTTTCGTTTGGATATGATATCTATAACAAGAACAAGATGAACCTTGACGGTTTTTTAAGGCATATTGACCATCTGATGTATAAAAATAAAAACGCCAAACGCATGGTCACAGCGCAAAGTCAAAGTGATCTGGAATTTGATATCCTGGCTTAATGCCTGGGGGAAGCTTTGACTATCATCAGGGCTTTAATGATCTCGCAAGTCAGCACAGCCTGATAACCCACACCAATTGTGGATATTTTAGAAAGCAGCGCACCCTTGTAAGTGGTCACATACAGCTGTTTGAGTGAATTAAGGGCAATTGCGCAGGCGTTAAGATAACACACCTCACAACAACACATATCCATCGTTTTGATCAGTTCGCGTGTTTTTTCGCGCACGACAGCCTCAACTATATTCACCAATACATAATCTTTATCACTCTTTTTTGCCGAAACGCTGCTCATTTTTCACCCCGTTATTAAGGAATGCTTATTTTAAGAATAATTATACACTTTGTGTTTTGTATGTCAATGTCTACATATGATGTATTGCTGATTCATATTAATGAATCTTTAGAAAGTCTGGCTCATATATACCATTAATACCGGGCTTTTTTTTAAAACCAAGCCGTGTTATAATCAATCCCAGCACATGAGTTGGAGGTTTTAATGAACAAATTATTTCTCATTCTGATGGCAATAGCCATTTTAGTCATATTTGCAGGCGCGTGTACAGCCCCGGATACTGCCGATGACATTGCTCCGGAGCTTGATGAATCCGATGATCTTGACTTTTCATTGATCCGGATTGGTTTTAGCCTGTCAGGGACTGGTGCGTTTTATGACCAGCTGCAGTCAGACATCAAAGAAATGTGTGATCGGCTCAATTATGATGCCAATATCGTGATCGCAGACAGCGGCGCAAAACAGCAAAGTGACGTCATGTCAATGGCATCAGCAGGGGCGGCCGTCATAATCATTGATCCTGTGGATGTGGATGTTTTCGAATCTGTCTTGGCAGATTTAGAAATGTCCGGGATCCCGGTTATCAACATCATTGATCAGATCAACGGAAAAGTGAGTACGCTTATATCACCTGACTATCAGGAAATCGGCAGAAGAGCAGCACAGCAGGCCGCCGCCATATTTGCTGATGAAGAAGGGCGTTGCCTGGAACTTAAATCGGACTATGACAGCTTTGTGATGCAGCTTATTTCGGACGGTTTTGGCAGTATTGTCAATGAAACAGAACATGTTACGCTGACGGCAGACGCGTTTTGCGGTTTGGATGAACAAAAAGCTTACGAAGATACAAAAAACCATATACAATTCAGTGATGTAAATTTTGTTTTTGCCCATAACGCGGCTCTCG
>Ga0351832_1065_pt1 | contig 16137 bp, 10 predicted proteins | sample BONcelHFGM3001C4_FD_206750 | JGI IMG/M metagenome (GOLD analysis project Ga0351832, IMG submission 206750) | Enriched cells from coal bed in the Powder River Basin, Montana, United States - BONCAT cells FGM rep1 HSBNCT.FGM.300.1.C4 ...
AACAACTTACCTGGTTACGGTAACAAGGGTGGATACGATTACAGGCATTGTTAGTACCGGCCAAAAAAATGTGATCATTATAGATGAGAAGGCCAATTTTGTTCCCGATATAACAGATATATGCCAGAACAAAAGAGTGAATTTTGCTACCGTTGGTATCGATTCAAGTAAGATAAGAACCTATACCTGGGACTTTGGTGATGGAACACCAAGATTCGTTATAAACAATCTTACTTACTTTAATAATTATGGCGTTTGGCTCAATGGCAATACCAATCATACTTATGCCAATAACGGGGTGTTTTATGTAAAACTCATCATTACCGATAAACTGGGTTGTATTGATTCATTGGAATATCCGATACCTGTGTCTGTAGCCGGACCGGTTGTAGGCTTTACTGCCAGCAACCTCAGAAGTTGCGACGCTTCGCAAACGGTTATCTTCCAGGATACTTCCATACAAAATGGTGCCACACCCATTGTACAATGGGTGTGGAATTTTGGAGATGGTACACCCTTGTATATTACTACTGTAGATACACCGATCACCCATATTTATAATAACCCGGCATATTATAATTTCCGTACAGTTACCCTGACAATCGTTGATGCCATTGGTTGTGATGCGGTTATTTCAAAATCAAATTATATAAGAGGGTATAGGCCCAGGGCAAACTTTTTTAGCTATGATACTATTCGCTGCCAGGTGTACAATGTATTTTTATACAATCAGTCCAGTGCTTATAACGGCACTTATCTGTGGGATTATGGAGATGGATTCACTTCAACCGGTACGAATGGATCTCACACTTATGCAACCAATGGGATGTATAACATCAAACTGGTAGCAACAGATGAAAATGGCTGTAAAGATTCTATAACCAAACCTAGTTATATAAAAATTATAAATCCTGTAGCAGATTTTAATGTTGGAGATACCTCGCAGTGTGCGCCCGCGGCCATCAGTTTTACTGATAACAGCCAATATGCCACTGCCTGGGAATGGGATTTTGGCGACGGCGGTACCGGGAGTACAGACCGTAACCCGGCTCCGCATATTTATGCGCAACCAGGTTTTTACCAGGTACGCCTGGCAGTACGTGGAGTAAACAATTGCGTGGATACTGTTTATAAAACGATAAGAGTTCGTGGACCAATTGCTACCTGGAATTTATTGTCTTCCTCGGGCTGTAAACCTTATACGTTTACCGCAAAAGTCACAGGTAGTTTTATCAATACTTACGCCTGGGATTTTGGCGATGGTACGCCTGTAAATGCATCCATATCTGATTCTGTTATTACACATACTTATGTAAACGCAGGAAAATATTTACCAAATGTAGTATTGATAAGTCCGGAAGGATGCCCTTACACCTTAAAACTGGAAGACTCCATTATTGTTGATTCTGCCATGGCTTTGTTTGAACCCGTAACAAATGAATTTTGCGGCGTAGGCACAGTCAGCTTCAATGATCTTTCTGCTACCCCTTCTTTTTCATCTGTAACATCTTATGAATGGGATTTCGGGGATGGCTCTCCCGTATCAAACCTGCCCACTCCGCCTGCACATGTATATGGGCCGGGCAATTACACCGTCTCATTAATCGTGCAATCACAATACGGCTGTGTGGATATTTTTTCCAAACCTCTGGCAGTAGTGGTGCATCATTTGCCTGGTGGTAGCATAACCGGTGATAGCATTCATTGTACGCCCGGCACTTACCAGTACGGAATAAACATTACTTCGCCGGATGCTATACAAAATTATCAATGGACAGTAAATGGAATACCTGCAGGTAGCAACAGTGCAATATTAGATCATAATTTCACAGCGGGCAATTATATCATTGCTTTGCAAATGACCAGCAATAATAATTGTATTGACAGTATTCAACGAAACATTATTATCGATTCTGTGAATGCAGATTTTAATGTGATCAATCCGATCCGTTGTGGTGATGACCTGGCGGTTAATTTTACAAATTTATCAGGTAGTCATTTCGGTATCAACACCTGGTCGTGGACTTTTGGAGATAATACCACATCTGGTCAGCAAAATCCGTCAACCCATCTCTATCCGAATTATGGTAATTATGATGTGAGCCTTGCAGTAAATTCATTACATGGTTGTACCGATACATTCAGAATAGTTCCGGCTGTCGTGATTAATCCTTTACCATCGGCAATAATCATGGGAGATAGTATTCATTGTGCTCCCGGAACGTACGAATATTCTGCCAGCATCAACTCCATTGACGCCGTTCAAACTTATGCCTGGACGGTGAATGGAGTTGCAGCAGGAACCAACAGTGCTACTCTGAATCATACTTTCACTGCTGGTAACTATACCATCGGTTTAATTCTCTCAACTATTAATAATTGCGACAGCGCTATACAAAGAAATATTATTGTTGATTCAGTTAATGCAGATTTCAATGTGATCAATCCTGTTCGCTGTGCGGATGATTTAAATGTAGACTTCACTAATTTATCCGGTAGCCATTTTGGAATTGCTGATTACAGCTGGACCTTTGGTGATAATACCACATCTGCCCAACAAAATCCTCCTGTACATATTTATCCGGGTTATGGAAATTATGATGTGATGCTGGCGGTGAATTCTGCGCACGGTTGTACAGATACTTTCAGAATCGTTCCCGCCATTGTCATCAATCCTTTGCCATCTGCAACAATTACCGGTGATAGCATTCATTGTACACCGGGCACATATCAATACACGGCCAACATTAATTCCATTGATGCCATTCAAACCTATGAATGGAGGGTGAATGGGATGCCTGCCGGAACCAACAGCGCTACGTTAAATCATTTATTCACCGCAGGTAATTACACCATTGATTTAAAAGTATTGACTAACAATAATTGTGAAGATGAGATACAAAAGATCATCATCGTTGATTCAGTTAATGCAGATTTTACTGTTATCAAACCTGTTCGTTGTGCGGATGACCTGGATGTGAACTTTACCAATAATTCCGGCAGCCATTTTGGAATCGCGGATTATACCTGGTCCTTTGGCGATAATACAACATCTGCCCAGCAAAATCCTCTCACACATTTATATCCCGGTTATGGAAATTATGATGTGATGCTGGCCGTGAATTCTGTGCACGGTTGTACCGATACGTTCAGAATCGTTCCGGCCGTTGTCATCAATCCTTTGCCATCTGCAATAATTACCGGTGATAGCATTCATTGTATGCCGGGCACTTATCAGTACACTGCTAATGTAAATTCCATTGATGCTATTCAAACATACCAATGGACGGTAAACGGTGTTGCTGCCGGAACCAACAGTGCCACATTAAATCATTTATTCACTGCCGGCAATTATACCATTGATTTAAAAGTATTCACCAACAATAGTTGTGAAGATGAAATACAAAAGATCATCATCGTTGATTCTGTGAATGCAGATTTTACTGTTACAAACCCTGTTCGTTGCGCAGATGACCTGGATGTGAATTTTACCAATAACTCCGGCAGTCATTTTGGAATAACTGATTACGCCTGGACTTTTGGCGATAATACAACATCTGCCCAGCAAAACCCTCCAACACATCTGTATCCAGCTTATGGAAATTATAATGTAATGCTGGCGGTGAATTCTGTGCACGGTTGTACCGATACGTTCAGGATTGAGCCGGCTGTTGTCATCAATCCTTTGCCATCTGCAACAATTATCGGTGATAGCATTCATTGTACACCGGGCACATATCAATATACGGCCAACATTAATTCCATTGATGCCATTCAAACCTATGAATGGAGGGTGAATGGGATGCCTGCCGGAACCAACAGCGCTACGTTAAATCATTTATTCACCGCAGGTAATTACACCATTGGTTTAAAAGCATTCACCAACAATAGTTGTGAAGATGAGATACAAAAGATCATCATTGTTGACTCTGTCAAAGCTCAGTTTATGGTGCAACGGCCCATCAGGTGTGGAAGCAATGATCTCACCGTTGATTTTACCAATCAATCTGGCAGCAGGTTTGGTATTGCAAGCTATGAATGGCATTTCGGAGACAATCAAACTTCAGCAGACGAAAATCCGACGCATACTTATTCATTACCCGGTACTTACAATATTATACTCATCGCAAGATCTATACATGGTTGTACAGATACCTTCCGCATTCCGCATGGCGTAATTATTTATGAAACACCTACAGTTGATTTTACAGGGCAATACGAAACCTGTATGGAAAAGAGATTACAGTTTAGCTCCCAGGTAACATCACAGGATCTGATTACCGGTTACGCATGGACAGTCAACGGATCTCCGGCAGGTAATAATAACAACCTCGATCATTTGTTTAATACCGCCGGTACGTTTATGGTAGCATTAACGGTTACCACTCAAAATGGTTGTGAGGTCGTAAGGAGCAAATCCATTATCATCAGGCCATTGCCGGTGCCTGCAGCAGCACCCAACACAACTATTTGTACCGGTGCCAGCGTTGTATTGAATGCAACAGATGGCAACAATTTTGAATGGACCCCTGCCACAACTTTGCTAAATGCAACATCGGCATCGCCGGTTGCCACTCCTTTGAGTAATACAAGGTATAAGGTAAAAGTTACCAACCAGTATGGCTGTATCCAGTACGATAGTGTATTGATAAGGGTTGATGAAAGAGTAAGGCTGCGCCATAGTGCCGATGCCATCACCTGCCGCGGTACTGCGGTGCGCTTAACGGCTTCGGGCAACAGCAATCAATTTGTTTGGAGCCCCGCCACCGGGCTTAATATCACATCGGGCACTACCGTGCTGGCTAACCCGGTTAACACCACCACATACAGGGTAATAGGCGTTAGCAGCAACGTTTGTCCTTCGGATACCGGGTTTATTAAAGTTACCGTGGGAGATATTCCAACAGTAAATGTTGGTCCGGATATAACAGTGAACGCCGGTACACAGGTAACCATTCCAACTACAACCACCGGCGGAGTGGTGCAATTTGCATGGACACCCTCCACAGGTTTGAGCTGCAACGGTTGCGCCCAGCCTTCGTTTGTAGCAGATCAGAATATTACGTACAAAGCCATGGTGCGCACTCAATATGGTTGCGAAGCCACAGATGAGTTTACCGTTACTGTTCTTTGCAACAAAGGAGCAGTGTATATTCCAAATGCGTTTACACCAAACAACGATGGTAAAAATGATGTGTTTTTTGTCAGTGGATACGGTATTGCCCGTGTAAAACATTTTAGTGTTTTTGATCGCTGGGGCAGGCAGGTATTCCGGAAAGATAATTTTATGGCGGGCGACAGAAGCAGCGGCTGGAATGGAATGGTGGCCAACCAACAGGTAACTACCACCACTACCTTTGTGTTTGTAGCAGAAGTGGAATGTACAGAAGGAACCACTATCGTGTTAAAAGGATCTGTGATTCTGATTAGATAACCAACCATTCATAAAAAAAAGATATACCGGCCCTTTCTTAATCGTAGATTAGCAATTTCCAAATTGTTGAGTATGAAGAATACATTTGTTATTATTGCTACATCTTTTTTATTATTTGCCTGCAGTGAACAAAAAAAATACTCAAGAAACATAGAAAATATAGATCAGCTTGCAGAAAAATATATTCGTCTTGGTTTAGACATTGGCCAATATGATAGCGATTTTGTAGATGCCTATTATGGTCCTGATTCATTAAAGCCGGCACCTAAAGATCCGGTATTTGTGGCCGTTTTTCCTAAAGACAGTTTACTTGACAGGGTAGCCAATCTGCAAAAAGCACTGGACAGTATCATTGCCTCGGGCGGGAACGATACGCTTAAGAGCCGGGCTGCCTGGATGAATAACCAATTGACTGCTTTTGCACAAAGGATAAAAATATTTGCCGGCGAAAGCCGGCCTTTCGATGATGAATCAAAAGAATTATTTGGAGTAGCAGCACCTGTTTACAAGGAAACGCATTATAAGGAGCTCATTGCAGAACTGGATGCAGCTTTGCCTGGTACAGGAAGACTGCAAAACAGGCTGGAACAATTGTCCAACAAATTTGCAATTCCAAAAAATAAAATAGATACAGTTTTTAAAACTGCTATTGCTACCGCCAGGAAGAGAACATTGGAACATTATGCTTTGCCAAAAGGAGAGCGTTTTACCCTGGAGTATGTAAACAATAAATCATGGAGTGGTTATAACTGGTACAAAGGAAATTATCAGAGTACAATTCAGATCAATACCGACTTACCTATAATGATCGACAGGGCAATAGATCTGGCTTGTCATGAAGGATATCCTGGTCATCATGTATACAATATGTTACTCGAAAAGAATCTGTACAGGGATAAGGGTTGGTTGGAAATATCTTTATACCCGCTCTTTAGTCCGCAATCACTCATTGCAGAAGGAAGTGCCAACTATGGTATAGAAGTGGCTTTTCCTGGCAATGAACAACAGCAATTTGCCAAAGAAGTATTAATGCCCTTGGCAGGATTGGATACCGCAGGGGCAACAGCTTACTTCACTGCCTTGTTATTAAAAAAACAATTGAATTATGCCCGGAATGAGGCTGCCAGGATGATGATCAACAATTCCGGAACGGAGAAGGAGGCACTGCGTTGGCTACAGGAATATGCACTGTTTGGTGAAGAAGCGGCAAAAAAATCGCTCGGGTTTATTAAGAAATACCGCAGCTATGTTATTAATTATAATTACGGTCAGGATATGGTGAAAAACTATATAGAGACAAGGGTTGGTACAGACGCAGACCCGGCAAAACGATGGGAACTTTTTGGCTGGCTGCTGAGTAACCAGATGGCTACTACCGACCTGTTGAAATAAAGTTGCCGGATTCAAAACTTTGTCAGAGTTGTATTAAATAAATAATTTTGGATTAACCTATCAAATAAAAAATAGAAAGTATGGCAACAGCACATGATATCGATTTTAAAATTTACGGAGAAGAATTACAGTTTGTAGAAATAGAACTGGACCCCAATGAAACGGCTGTAGCAGAAAGTGGTGCATTTATGATGATGGATCACGGCATAGAAATGCAAACTATATTTGGAGATGGCAGCCAGCAGCAAGGAAGCGGTGGATTAATGGGAAAATTGCTGAGTGCAGGCAAACGTTTGTTAACCGGCGAAAGTTTATTCATGACTGCCTTCACTAATATGGGACAAGGGAAGAAAAGAGTAAGTTTTGCAGCACCCTATACCGGTAAAATTATAGTATTGGATCTGCAACAGCTGGGCGGGAAAGTAATTGCACAAAAAGATGCTTTTTTATGTGCAGCCAAAGGAGTGAGTATTGGCATCGAATTTCAAAGGAGACTGGGTACAGGTATTTTTGGCGGCGAGGGATTTATTATGCAAAAGATTGAAGGAGACGGATATGCCTTTGCACATGCGGGTGGTTATGTAGTAGAAAAAGAATTACAACCCGGCGAAATTTTAAAGGTGGATACAGGGTGCGTGGTGGCTTATACCGCCAGCGTTGATTTTGATATAGAATTTGTGCGTGGCATTAAGAACTTTATGTTTGGAGGTGAGGGATTGTTTTTTGCAAAACTTCAGGGGCCTGGTAAAGTGTGGTTGCAATCCTTACCCATCAGCCGGTTAGCTGGGCGCATTATGCAGTATGGCACTTATAAACGAAAAGAAGAAGGAAGTATTTTGGGTGGATTAGGTAACTTATTGGATGGCAGGGAATAATCATTTATTAATGAAATGAAAATGCCTCGTAACAAACGAGGCATTTTTTATTGTAAATTATTTTAACTAATCCCTGCTGCTTAGTTTACTCAGCAACCTTAATATTTCCAGGTAAAGCCATACAATGGTAACCAGTAAACCAAAAGCGCCGTACCATTCCATGTATTTTGGTGCGCCCATTTCAACACCATTTTCTATCATGTCAAAATCTAAAATAAGATTGAGAGACGCAATAGCAACTACGAACAATGAAAATCCAATACCCATCATACTTCCCTCATGAAGGAATGGCATATTATCATATCCAAAAGCACGCAATATCATTACAATAACATAAAAAATAGCAATACCCGCAGTTGCCGTAATTATAATGGATTTAAATTTTTCAGTAGCCTTAATAATGCGGAAACTATACAACAGGTACATTGCTACGGCAACACCAAAAGTCAATCCAACAGCATTGATCACAATATTGGGGGCAGTTTCTGCAAAAGCACTATTGTACATGGCAGAAATAGCACCAACAAAAAGTCCTTCCAGCAAAGCATATAAAGGAGCCAGATAAGGAGACAACCTGGGTTTAAAAATTAAAATGAAAGCAATCACAAGTCCTCCAATGGCACCCGTCCACATAAGTGGAACAACATTACCCCCTCCGGCAAATTCTTTCCAGGAATAAAAAGAGGTACCTAATACCATTAAAAAGAGGAAACCGAATTTTTGCAAGGTTCCTTTAATAGTCATAGCATTTTCATGCATAACAACTTCGTCTAACACGGTGCTGCGGAATTTTTTTTCTCCCAATGTGGGATTACCAGATTTAAATAATGACATGGTTGAGGTTTTATTGTCTATAAAAATAAGCATTATTTTTTTAGCATAATGCTGTCTGCCTTTGGTATTTTTTCTATACCGGGATACCTGTTGATAAAAGCGAAATCATATTCACCTTTTTCTTTAAGCCTGCCCAGCAGTTTTCGCAAAGAAACAGAGTCTTTGCTATTGCTGTAAACCTGGTCGTGAGCCAGTAAAACAAGGTGATCGGAGGTTTTGGTTCGGTTATGCACAAACATACTGTCTATCTGTCCGGCCAGTTGATCGTAGGTTTGAATAGCCTGTAGTTTATCATTAAAATGCCATTCCAGGTCCCAGCCCATAACCGTATAGCCATTTTTTTGTAAGGAATCTGCAGCAGCGCTGCTCAAATGATTATCAGTTTGTTTAATATTATTTAGCCGCCAGATATTTCTTCCGGGTGTTCTTACAATCCTGGAAGAAAGACTCAGGCTGTCGGCACATCTCTTAAAATCATTCACCACATCCGCCGGTACTGAATAGAATTTAGTGAATTTGTTATGCGCATGAGTATAACTGTGGTTGGCCAGTTCAATAAATGACGACTGCCTCACACTGTCATATACGCTTGCCTGCAATCTGCTGCCATATACGTGCTCGCCAATAACAAATAAGGTAACCGGAATTTGCTCATCATTAATAATGTCCAGCACATTCTTGGTACCCTTGTTGGGGCCGTCATCAAATGTGAGGTAGATGGTCTTCTTTTTCTTTTTCGGAATTGATTGTTGGGTTTCTTCCTTCGGCAAAGATGCGGTAATGATAGTACTGCTGTCTTTTTTTACAGCCATTTTCATCCGGGCATTTTGTGACTGCCGGTGTTCTTTGTAAAAATAAAAAGCGGAAAAAGCAATGGTAAGAAGGGTGATTTTGGCAATTTGGGAGCGGTTTAGATAAGCTCCGGCGTCGGGGTCCATAAATTATTTTGATTTAGGATATGAAGATAACGGAGGAAGAATATGGTTTCAAAATACGGGTTGTTAATTATTTATGAAAAGAAGAAAATGGGCTCCGGGGTTCAGCGTTCCGGAAGTGAATGAAACTTCGGGCCTTTGGAACTTTTTCACTTGTTGAACCTCTGAAACCTTTTGAACTCTTATCTTTGCGCCCATGGAACAGTTGTTAGCACAGATCGATAAATATAAAAAGGAGATCAGGGAATCAATAGCCGAAACGAAGGATGAGTTAGAATCATTTCGCATCAAATACCTGGGCAGCAAGGGCCTGGTTAAAAGCATTATGGGCGAAATGAAAAATGTGGCGGCAGAACAAAAAAAAGAAGCCGGACAGTTGTTGAACGAGTTTAAAATATTTGTAGAAGAAAAATTTAATGAACTAAAAGAGGGATCCGGCAATGTTGAGCAGGCAAAGGCAGCCAACATCGACCTAAGCCTGCCGGGAACTTCCCAGGCAATGGGTACACGTCATCCTATCAGTATTATTCAAAATAAAATTATTTCCATCTTTAACCGCCTTGGTTTTGCCGTGGCAGAAGGACCGGAAATAGAAGATGACTGGCATAATTTTTCTGCACTTAACCTGCCGGAAAATCACCCTGCCAGAGATATGCAGGATACCTTTTATATTCTTAAAAACCCCGATTGGTTATTGCGTACCCATACAAGCAGCGTGCAGATAAGAGAAATGGAGAAAGGCAAACTGCCTTTGCGCATCATTTGCCCGGGCAGGGTGTACAGGAATGAAACCATAAGCGCCCGGGCGCATTGCTTTTTTAACCAGGTAGAAGGATTGTATATCGCCGAAAATGTTTCTTTTGCGGATCTTAAGCAAACGCTATACTTTTTTGTCCGGGAAATGTTTGGAACGGATATGAAAGTGCGTTTCCGCCCGTCTTATTTCCCTTTTACAGAACCAAGTGCCGAAATGGACATCAGTTGCCTCATTTGCGGTGGCACAGGCTGCAACGTCTGTAAAAAAACAGGTTGGGTAGAAATATTGGGTTGTGGTATGGTGCATCCAAAAGTATTGGAAAATGCAGGAATTGACTCCAATAAGTACACCGGTTTTGCCTTTGGTATGGGTATAGAAAGAATCACCATGCTCAGTTACCAGATTAAAGATCTTCGTTTATTCAGCGAAAATGATATAAGATTTTTGAACCAGTTTGTAGCGGTTACATAAATTCTCTCCTCTATTGATATTAAGTTTTATTTTAATTAACTTTAGTTGATAATAGTATCGTGTATGAACTTCTTTGGCACTATAATTGAAAAATCATATTAAACCTTAATAACTAATTATGAAAAAAATCAACCTTATTTGCAGCGTATTTGTCGCGCTGCTTTTTTTATCATCCTGCAGCAGTTCAAAAGAAGCCCGCACTTATGCCAGGGAAATTAATGGCAAATGGCAGTTACAAACTGTAGTTACGGAAGGGATAGCCATAGCCAGCCAGACAAAAGCACTCCTGTTAAATGAAGCAGACCTTAAGTGTTTTGTAGGCACTGTCTGGACTTTCAATAATAAAACACACCTGGGTACTTACACTATCACCCAGAATTCAGGTGAATGTGCCTCTGTAAAAAGATATGTTCGCTGGTCTGTTTACGAAGCGGAAGGCCAGCCTAAATTACTTCAATTTAAAAAAGTAGATGATAAATATTATAAAGATATAGATGAAGGAAATTCCGGCTACCGGTTTACAATTCTGCAAATAGATAATACCACCATGAAATTAAAAAGCGATGTAACCTTTGAAGGAAAAGAAGTGTCTTTTATCTACAATTTTATCAGAAACTAATTTTATAATAAATAAAAAAAACAAAATGAAAAATATTTTATCAGGACTAATGTTTGGCGGGGCAGGGTTAATGATGTTGCTGAGTGGCTGTGATACCACCAGGCAAATGAGTAAAAAAGATAAAGGAGTAGCAGTAGGTGCAGCGGGTGGGGCAGTAATTGGCGGTATCATTGGCAATAATGTAGGTAAAAAAGGCAATACAGCATTGGGTGCTTTATTGGGTGCGGTTGTAGGTGGTGTTGCCGGAGGTATTATTGGAAATAAAATGGATAAGCAGGCAGAAAAAATTAAAACGGAAATACCGGGGGCTAAGGTAGAACGTGTAGGTGAAGGGATCAGGGTAACTTTTGATGAAGCCAATCCCGATGGCTCTAAAGCAGGCGTTTATTTCGCTACAAATAAATATGACATTACTCCAAATTCTAAATTAGCATTGGATAAAATGATCAAAATTTTTAACGAATACCCTGATACCGATCTGTTAGTAGAAGGTCATACTGATGATGTGGGTAAAGATGAATACAACCTTGGTCTTTCTCAGCGCAGGGCGGAAGCTGTGGCTAACTATTTAAGGAATACCGGCATTGCATCAGAAAGATTAATCATTAAATGGTATGGAGAATCTCAACCCATTGCCGACAATTCTACAACGGAAAGCAAAGCACTGAATCGTCGTGTTGAATTTGTGATTACAGCCAACGAAAGAATGAAGCAGGAAGCTAAAGTAGAAGCAGAAACAAAACAATAATAAAGCTATTCCATATACAAAAACTGCTGTGTTTTGAGTGCCGAAAAAGAATTCACTCAATTAACACAGCAGTTTTTATTTTTGCACATGATCAAAACTATTGCAGTAGTAGGTGCCGGTACTATGGGGAGTGGAATTTCCCTGGCTGCGGCACTCAAAAATTTTCCTGTAATACTGTGTGATATCAATGGAGCTGTGCTGGAATCTGCCCGAAAAAGCATTGATAAAAATCTGCAGTTTCTTGTTGATAAACAAAAAATTGCCGCCCAGGATAAGTTCCGTATTGAACAATCAATAATTTTTACAGATAAAATAAGTGATTGCAGGGCTGATATGGTGCTGGAAGCAATTGTAGAAAATCTATCCGTAAAAGTTGAACTTTTCCGGCAATTGGCTGCTATCAATAAAGAGGATTGTATTTTAGCGAGCAATACATCTTCTTTGTCTGTTTCAGCCATACAAAAAGATATTCCATTACCGGGAAGAGTGGTGGGTATGCATTTTTTTAATCCTGCCCATATCATGAAGCTGGTAGAAATTGTAAAAGGAGATAGTACTACGAATGAAAATGCCCAACAACTTATGGAGTTATGCCGGCAGATAGGAAAAGTGCCCGTACTATGTAAAGACGCTCCGGGTTTTATTGTAAACAGGGTTGCACGTCATTTTTACCTGGAGGCCATGCATATTGCCTTGAGCACTGGAACCGCTATAGAAGATATTGATGCTGCCATGGAAGCGGCAGGTTTTAAAATGGGCCCTTTTAAATTAATGGATCTGATTGGCATGGATATTAACCTGGCCGTATCCACCTCTTTGTACGAAGCATTTAATGAAGAACCCAGGTTTAAACCATCTCCATTACAAATAGATAAAGTAAATAATGGTAATCTTGGTAGAAAAACAGGAAAAGGCTTTTATGATTACAACATAAAATAATTTGAGATGATTTTAGTAACGGGAGGTTCGGGTTTATTGGGTGCTGTATTAATAGAGACACTGTTGGCGCAAGGGAAGAAAATAAAAGCAATCTACAACAAAACAGCATTGGCTGGTTTTAGCAGTGATTTAATAGAGCAGGTGCAATGTGATATATTAGATGTGATACGATTAGAAGAAGTAATGGAAGGTATTACACAGGTATATCATTGTGCCGGTTTGGTAAGTTTTAATAAAAAAGATGCCGGGCTGTTATATAAAATAAACGTAGAGGGAACAGCTAATATTGTGGACGCAGCCATTAGCGCCGGTGTGCAAAAAATGCTGCACGTAAGTTCAGTAGCGGCTTTGGGACGTATCAGGGTAAATGAAACGATATCGGAAAGTATGCAGTGGACACCCGAAACCAGCAATAGCCGGTATGGCCAAAGTAAGTATTTAGGTGAGATGGAAGTATGGCGTGGAGTGGCTGAGGGTTTGAATGCGGTAGTGATAAATCCCGCAATTATCCTGGGACCGGGAAACTGGAACGACGGATCAACAGCGATTTTTAAATCTGCATACAATGAGTTTCCCTGGTACACAGAAGGCAGCACCGGGTTTGTGGATGTGAGGGATGTAGCCAATGCTGCTATTCAATTAATGGAATCGGATATCAGCGGCGAAAAATTTGTGATTAGCGGGCACAATGATACCTACCAGAATGTATTCAACGGTATAGCAGATGCCTTTAATAAAAAAAGGCCCTATAAAAAAGTAACTCCTTTTCTTGCTGCTGTTGTTGGTAAATGGGAGGCTTTAAAAAGTTTGTTTACAGGCAATGCACCATTGGTAACAAAAGAAACCGCGGCCACTGCCATGACAAAAGCTTTATTTGATAACCATAAGCTATTAAAATTTCTGCCAGGATTTCAATATCATTCATTGGCAGAAACTATTAAATATAGTTGTTATGCATTGCAACAAAAACTTAACAATCAATAATGTAATTTCGGGCCTCTTACCAATAAACCATAGATATCAGATGAAAAAAATTATTCCTGTCATTGTTTTGTTCCTGGGTAGTGTTACTGTTTTTTCTCAAGCCAATTATATCATTATTACAGGGAAGGTTGTATTGGCATCCTCCAGGCAACCTTTACAGGGAGCTTCCGTATTTGCCCAAAATACCACGCTGGGTACTGCCACCGATGCGGAAGGAAATTTTAAATTGTATCTGCCGGATGGCGGTTACACCATATCTGTCACATTTACCGGGTACAATACAGAAAGTAGGCGCATCAGTACAAGCGATGCAGACGATCGGAAAATTGTTTTTGAGATGAGTGAGAAGGAAAAAGAAATGGAAACAGTAGCCATCGTTTCTACAGGAGAAGTAAAAGATGGCTGGATAAAGTATGGCCAGTTCTTTACTGATAAATTTATAGGACAAACCACCAACAGCGGAGCCTGTGTTCTTAAAAATCCGGAGATATTAAAATTTTATTTTTCTAAAAAAAGAAACAGGTTAAAAGTGGTGGCCGCCGAACCGCTGGTGATTGAAAACAGGGCGTTGGGATATAATATTAAATATGCGCTGGACTCTTTTACTTACGAGTACAATACTGAAGTAAATGTTTACACCGGGTCTCCCTTATTTGAAGAAAAGACTACAACCGATTCTGTTCAGATAATAAAATGGAATATTGCCAGGCAGAAAGCTTACAAAGGATCGGTACTGCATTTTATGCGCAGCCTGTATGAGAAAAAATTAAAAGAAGAAGGATTTGAGATCCAGTTTTTGGTGAATGTAAATGATAAAGAAACATCGCTACCGCTTAAAGATCCGTACAAATCTTTAAACTATACAAAAGATGACAGCACTTTACTTGTAGAGATTAAGCCAAATCAACCCAGGGTAGGTGTTATTTATTTAAAAGAAAAACCTTCTGACGTTTACAGCGCTTTATTACCTGACGAACCCGCAGACTTCCAGTTTTCTGTACTTGGATTTTTAACAAAAGAGTCTTTAGGAATTGAGCAAAACGGGTATTATTTTGACCAGGAAGACCTCGCCATAAGTGCTTACTGGACCTGGGATAAAGTAGGAGATTTGCTTCCTTATGATTATGGCAGAGAACCAATGAAAATAGTAACCGAATCTTCCAATGTAACGGAAGCAATTATTTCGCCGGCAATACCCGAAGTAAAGCTGCCGGAACCAGGCGCACAGCAATAATTTATTTCCCCATTACTTTTTCCCATAACTGCGGAATGCGTTTGATCCAGATCAATTCTCTTTTCACATCATTGGCCTCCTGTGCCGGAGCGCCCCAATAAGTTTTATTGCCTTCCAGGGAACCCCCAACGCCTGTTCTTGCAAGCAGCACTGCATTGGCACCAATGGTCAATGTTTTATTGATAATAGAGCCACCCCATACCGTAACGCCATCTTCTATAGTCACCACTCCTGCTACAATAACATTAGCCGCAAACAAACAATTTTTCCCGATTACGGTATCATGGCCAATATGAATCATATTGTCAAATTTAGTTCCTCTTCCAATTATGGTATCATGGCTTACGCCACGATCAATGGTGCAGTTGGCACCTATTTCTGCAAAATCTTCAATAATCACCCGACCACAACTCAGCATTTTTTTATACCAGATCTCCCTGTCTTTTTTTCCATTGTAATAAAAGGCATCACTTCCAATTACAGTTCCGGATTGTATGGTTACATTATCTCCGATAATGCAATGATCCATGATACTTACATTAGGATGAATGATGCAATTTTTCCCGATGCTTGCATGATGACCTATAAATGCGGAAGGATAAACAAAACTTCCTTCACCAATAACAGCACTGTCGCTTATCATTTTTTGTGCAGGAATAAAGGGACGGAAATGCTCAACAATTTTACAATAGGCTTCAAAAGGATTGTCGGTAATCAACAAAGCTTTTCCTTCAGGTACATCTGTTTCTTTGTTGATAATAATAAAGCTGGCGTCGCTGTTTATACACTTGCTGTAATATTTTGGATGATCAACAAATACAAGATCACCCTTTTCCACTTTATGTATTTCATTGATACCTGTCGCCTGGCCATTTACATTACCTGTAACATTTGCGCCAATTAATTCTGCTATCC
>Ga0351832_1067_pt1 | contig 15951 bp, 9 predicted proteins | sample BONcelHFGM3001C4_FD_206750 | JGI IMG/M metagenome (GOLD analysis project Ga0351832, IMG submission 206750) | Enriched cells from coal bed in the Powder River Basin, Montana, United States - BONCAT cells FGM rep1 HSBNCT.FGM.300.1.C4 ...
CCACAGGAGGATAAAGGAGATAACGGCAGCGTTAAGGTTTACAAAACAACCGTGGCAATAATAGGAGCCGGCCCTGCAGGACTGGCAGTGAGAGAGGAGCTCAATAAAGCAGGTGTAGATAACATAGTTATAGACAACAATAGTAAAATCGGGGGTCAGTTCCTAATGCAGACTCACCAGTTCTTCTTCTTTGAAAAAGAGAAGCGCTTTGGCGGAATGCGCGGGTTTGACATTGCTAACACCCTTGCCGGAGAGGATCACTCGGGAATTTTGCTGGACTCTGTTGTATGGGAAGTTCTTGAAGGTAAAAGACTTGTAATAAAAAACATAGCTAAGCAAGAGATTCTTTATGTAGATGCTCAGCACCTTGTAATTGCAACAGGAGCTGTGCCATTTATGCCTGCATTCAAGAATGACGACCTTCCGGGTGTATACACAGCTGCTGTGGTACAGAGGATGATGAACAACGAGCTCACACTGCTCGGGAAAAATATTCTTACAGTGGGAGCGGGAAACATCGGATACCTCACATCTTACCAGGCAATGCAGGCCGGAGCGAATGTGAAAGCCATTATTGAGGCAATGCCTAATGAGGGTGGATTCCCTGTTCAGGCCAACAGGGTTCGCCGCCTGGGCATACCTGTTCTTACATCACATATTCTTCTTGAAGCAATTCCAAATGAGACACATACAGGAGTGACAGGGGCAATTATTGCCGAATGCAAAAACTTCAAACCAATTCCGGGAACAGAGAAGAGAATAGAGGGGATAGATTGTATAAACATCTGCACCGGACTTATCCCGGACAATCAGCTATTCCGCAAAGGGGTTGAGGTATATGGCCGCAACTGCCACGGCGTGGGTGACTCGGTAAAAATCGGAGAGGGAACATCTGCAGTGCTTCGCGGAAAACAGTGTGCATTCGAGATAATGCAAGATCTTGGCAAGAGATATGACTACGACCAATACCTGGCAGTATCCAAAGAGTATATTGACTCTCAACAACATCCGGTTAGAGTTTTAGAGACTCCTACCCTCCCTTCAAAGGAGCGTATGTGGTCAAAAGGGTTTGTGCAGATTGACTGTCTGTATGGTTTTGCCTGCAACCCGTGCGCATTCGCCTGTAAATATGGTGCGATTGTTAAAACCTCCACATCTACAGTTCCTGTGATAGATTTTGAAAAGTGCACCGGCTGTATGAACTGCGTCTATCAGTGCCCGGGGCTGGCAATCTTCGGATACCAGCTAAATAAAAACTGGCTATTCCTTCCTATTGAATATAAGGCAGATGAGGGTGCAGAGGTGTTTCTGGTAAACAATAACGGAGAGATACTTGGGGAGGGTGTCATTGAGAAGATTTCAAAGAAAGAGAACAAGACCAACATAGCCCGTGTTAAAGCAACTACAGTTGAGGGCGAGAAACTTTTAACGGTAAGGGGATTCATAGTTAAAGATAGATTCCCGCAAAAGCTGGAGCTCATACCACTCACAGAGAAGCACGACTCAAAAACTTATGTATGTCACTGTGAAGATATAACCGTAGATAAGCTGATATCTGTTATCGGCGATCGTACAGCAATCTCATCTGACGAACTTAAACACATCTCCAGAATCGGGATGGGCGCCTGCCGCGGAAGCCGTTGCATACCAAGAGCCCGCCTGCTTCTAAGGCCATATGGCATTGAAGTTTACGGAGACCCCACTCCTCGCGGACCTATGTCCAACCTGGTTACCCTCGGAGATATGGTCAATGTAGACCGAGTTGAAGAGATTGTTCTGCCCGGAAAGAAAAGAGTTGTCAATAAAGTACCTGCAATCATTGCAGGTGGCGGAGTTGCGGGCTCTTCACTATTCAGATTTCTTGCCGAGGCAGGATACAAACCACTGCTCATAAACGACGGGCTTGGAAGCTCCTGGAGGAATATCGCAGGCGGCCGTCCGGCATTCTCTTTACCTGCGCTTGCAGATATTGCAAAACACAACCTTGAGATTTTCCGCGACCTTCAAAAGGTACACGATATTGACTTCCGCCTCATAAGATATGTGAGTTTTGCCCACGACGAGGCTACATACAAATCTCTGGACGCCTCAAGAGGTTGGTCTGATGCCTATATGGTAGATAAAAAGGATTTCCGCAAAGAGGTATCTGAGCACTTCAATCCGTCACTGAATCTTTACAGCCACGCCCTCATCACAAACGATTGCTGGCAGGCAAACCCCGGACAGACAATAGATGTAATCCGGATGATAGGCCGCCGCGAGGGGGGAACAATCCTGGAGAACAACCGCATTGTAGAGGTGAGCAAAGTGGGAGGCGAATACAATGTTATAGTACAAAATTCAAACAAAGAGTTTATTGAGTACCGCACAGAGATCTTCATTAACGCTTTAGGAGCAGAGGCCGAGACATTCGCCAAAAAACTTGGCATAGAGACCGGTCTCTACCCTGTGAAACACCAGGCCTTCATTACAAAAAGACTCCCACTTCTGGGCAAAAACGGTGCAAACCTGGATATGCTCATAGACAGACGCAAATACAAAGGCTTCTCCGCCGTTTACGGACAACAACTTGCCGAGACAGGCCAAATCATTGGTTGTGCATCCCCTCTAAACGACGCTCTTGAGACCGACAAAAACCTTAAAGTGACCTCTCAGGAGTTTCTTGAAGTGGTAACAGAGATATTCAGCAACTGGATTCCGCGCCTGAGCGGAGTAGGCTTCCAGGCAGTTTGGTCCGGCTACTATGTAGAACCACGCTACATTGTAGATCCAGAGCTGGGACTATTCGTAGGAATGCGCGGCCACGGCTTTATGCTCAGCCAATACCTCGCCAAGCTATATGTAGACACACTCCAGGGACGCCCCGTACCCGACTACTTCCACCAACTCAAACTCCACGGCACCGGCCTCAGCGAGCAAGCATTTAAATAAACAGAGAGATCCTTGCCAAGAGAGAACCTTGCCAAGAGAGAACCTTGCCAAGCATCGTGGGATGTTGCTAATTTTCAGCGAAAAACACAACCGCGAAGCGGACCACACAACCGCGAAGCGGACCACACAACCGCGAAGCGGACAAAACTTTGTTGAAGTTCCCCACTTGCTTAAACGCCACATTTTCAGCTAATATCAATGCAATCTCTAGTTTTTTTTGCATAGTGCAGATAATCAGACCGCATTCATCCTATGACACCCTAAAATCTACTGTGTGCTTTCTAATTCAACTGGCAGTGTTATGTGAAACAAGCTGGTTTACAAGTGTTTAAAAATAGGGATTTTGATAATTGAGAAAAATGCAAAAATTAGTATGCTAACCTACAAGCACTTACACAAAACACTAACAGATGAACTTTAGCAAAGTTGATTCGGGAGGGTATATAAATTTCATGGGGCCCTATCTCCGAGAGATAAAACCCCATTACTTAACCTAAACTTAAACTATGAAAAACTTCATCTTAATAATTAACAAATCTCGTGCCACAAATTATTCTACGATGCGAAGTTTTGCAAATTTAAGTAATAAAATTTTCCTTCCACCCTCATCAAAATCTACAACTGCCTTTAAATTAAGCGGATCACCCTCTATTGACAGAATTTGACCAAATCCAAAGCGGTCGTGCTCGATTTTTTGTCCGGCCGCAAGTTTTGAGATTGGATCGGCTATAAAGTTTGGATCTGCCGGTTTTTGGGGGGTAAAGCCTGCAGATGCTCTTTTGGTTGGTGCAGATGATTCGCCTGATGATGGATATTTGCCGTTTTGGGAAGACGATTGGTTGCCGGAAGGAGATTGCCCACCTGCAAACGGTTTTGTGCCACTATTGTTGCCAGAGTGGCGATTACCCGACCAACCCCCTGATCCTGAACGGTTGGCAGAGCCGGAGTGGCTTGACGAACCGGAACCCGAACCGTAATCTGAATCTGCATCGTAGCGTGAGTTTGAGCCAAAACGGGTATCTGCGCCAAAACGGCCATTTTTTTCGTTTTCGAGATCGGGCCAGTTGAGGAATTTTGGGTTTATCTCTCTCAGGAAGCGGCTTGGAGGGTAGCTTACGTGACTTCCCCATCGGAACCGGGATTGGGCATATGAGATTGTTACGCTCTTTTTTGCACGGGTTATGGCCACATACATCAGCCTGCGCTCCTCTTCAATTTCACTTTCGCTACTTGATGAGTTAACCGAAGGGAAAAGATTCTCCTCCAGTCCAATTATATATACGTGTGTAAACTCCAGTCCTTTAGCAGAGTGCACGGTCATCAGGCTTATTTTGTTTGAATCTTCGTCTTTGTTGTCGTCCATCACACTCATTAAGGAGATGGTCTCCAGGTAGTCGCCAAGAAAAGCGGCCGGGACAACGGTTGCAGATTGGGGGCCGGGTTCCAACCCGGCGGCAGATTCCAGACCGGGTGAAGATTCCAACCCGGCGGCAGGTTCCAGACCGGGTGAAGATCCCAACCCGGCGGCAGATTCCAGACCGGGTGAAGATACCGGCACGGTGGCAGATTCGAGTTCGGATTCGGCCTCTTGCTCTTCTACGAAGGCTTTGATGGAGTTGAAGAGCTCTTCTACGTTTTCTGCACGAGACTGCCCCTCGAGAGTGGTATCGCTTTTAAGGAGGGTGGCGTAGCCGCTTCGGATGAAGATCTCCATAGCGATGTCGTAAGCGTTAATGGCGGCAACTCTGGTGCGGATGTCGGAGATGATGCCGCAGAACTCCATAAAACGGTTGTAGGTGGCGCTCTTGATTCCGAAACTCTGCACATCACCTGTATGGATAGCCTCCCACATTGAGACTCCGCCGGCGGCAGCGTCAGCAGAGAGGTAGCCCATAGTTGTGTCGCCGATTCCTTTTCCGGAGACCTTTACTGCACGGCGAAATGCTTCGTCATCTTTTGGGTTGACCAGAAGGCGCAGGTAGGCCATCATATCCTTTACCTCTGCCCGATCGTAGAATGAGTGGCCACCATATATTTTGTATGGCAAAGATCTTTTGCGCAGAGCCTCCTCAACGGCGCGCGACTGGGCGTTGGTTCTGTAGAGGACGGCAAATTCGCTGTATGCACTTTTGTCCTGATAAATTTTGGAAACTATTGAAGAAGCCAGCAGGAAAGACTCCTCCTGGTCTGTATAGGCCTTAACAACCTCAATATTCTCACCCACCGAAGCAGCAGAGAAACACTCCTTCTTTAACTGAAGAGAGTTTCGGGCAATGAGCGAATTTGCCGCATTCACAATAGTCTGAGTAGAGCGGTAGTTCTGCTCCAGACGAAACTCCTTCGCCTCCGGGTAATCTTTCTTGAAATTAAGAATATTCTCTATCCGCGCGCCGCGAAAAGCATAGATACTCTGAGAGTCATCTCCCACCACGCACAAATTCCGGTGCATCTCAGATAACTTCTTCACAATAAGCCACTGAGCAAAATTAGTATCCTGAAACTCATCAACAAGAATGAACGAGAACCTGTTTCGCAACTTATCTAAAACCTCCGGAAAGTCACGAATCAGAATGTTGGTATAGAGCAAAATATCATCAAAATCCATCGCCCCGCTCTGCTTGCATCTCTTATCATAAAGAGCATAAATATCACCGATCCGCGGTTTTCTTACAGCTGCATCATTCTGTTGCAAAGTAGCGTTTGAAAGGTATGAGGCAGATGTTATCAGATTATTTTTTGCCATAGAGATTCTGGAGAGAACCTCGTTTGGTTTGTAGATCTTTTCGTCAAGAGAAAGCTCCTTTACACAGTTCCTTATTGCACTCCTGGAATCCGATGTGTCGTAAATGGTGAATGAAGTAGGGAAACCAATCAACCCCGCATCTTCACGCAGAAAACGGACAAAAACCGAGTGAAATGTACCCATCCACAAATGCCTCGCCCTATCATAACCAACAAGAGAGGAGATCCTCTCCTTCATCTCTTTGGATGCCTTGTTGGTAAAGGTTAAAGCAAGTATAGAGCCAGCTTTGTGGCCATTACTTAAAACATTGGCTATTCTGCAAGTAAGAACCCTTGTCTTCCCCGAACCCGCCCCCGCAATTATGAGTGAAGGACCTGTAAACTCTTCAACTGCTTGTTTTTGAGCAGGATTAAGCCCCTCAATTATACTAGAAAATTCTCTGTTCATTGGGTACAAATTTATAAATAATGTGTATCTTTGCGGCAAAAATTTTATCAAAACGATACATTTATATAACAATTTGCGATAATTATTTATAAATAATGTCAGACCACATTAGATTACGAAAAGGTTTAAACATTCCACTTAAAGGGGACGCAAAAAACCAAATAACCAAAACAGTATCCGTAGATATTGCAGCGGTAAAGCCAACCGACTATAAAGCACTCAACGCCAAATTATTGGTCAAAGAGGGTGATGAGGTAAAGGCAGGGACACCGGTTCTGGTAGACAAAAAAAGAGCATTCATAAAAATTTGCTCTCCTATCAGCGGTAAGGTATCCCGGATAGTGCGCGGAGAGAAAAGAAAATTGCTGGAGATACTGATTGAATCAGACCATAAAAATGATTATGAGAGTTTTACCACTCCAAATCCAAAATCTGCAACAAAGGGAGAGATCATAAATGCTCTCCTGGATAGCGGCCTGTGGGCAACTTTCAAACAACGACCATACGGAACCATTCCTGACCCCGAAATTGAGCCAAAAGCCATCTTCATATCGGGCTTTGACTCATCTCCACTGGCGCCCGATCTCGATTTTGCATTAAAAACAGAGATTGAAAACATTCAGACAGGAATTGATCTCCTCTCAAAACTCAGCACCGGAGGAGTTCACCTTGCCCTGCACGCTTCCAACTACGCCAGCAGCCCTTTCCACAGGATGGAAAAAGTTGTTATTCACACATTTGACGGAGTACATCCGGCCGGAAACGTTGGAGTACAAATCCACCACATAAGCCCAATGAACAAAGGAGAAATAGCCTGGACTATAGACCTGTACAATGTAGCAGCCATCGGGCGCCTCTTCAAAAAAGGGATCTACGACCTGCGCAAGATTATTGCAATTACAGGCCCAAGAGCCAAACACACAAGCTACATAGAGACTCTTCCCGGTATGTGTCTGACTGAAATAAAAGAGTATGCAGATATTAAAGGAGACGAAAAATCAAAAGAGGCACCGCTTCCTATAAGATATATCAGCGGAAACGCCCTGACAGGAGAGAATGTAGGCAAAGATGGATACCTGGGATTCTTCCACAACCAGATAACTCTGCTCAGCGAAGGGAGCTATTACGAAATGCTCGGCTGGGTTAAACCTTTCAGAGCAAAAAAATTCAGCATCTCACACTCATATTTTTCGTGGCTGTTTCCTAAGAAGAGATACTCTCTGGATACCAACCTCAACGGAGGAGAGAGAGCACTCGTGGTAACAGGGTTATACGAAAAAGTTGTACCTATGGACATCTACCCTATGTATCTGATGAAAGCCATTATGGCAGAAGATATTGACAAGATGGAACAGCTTGGAATTTACGAGGTTATAGAAGAGGATCTGGCACTTTGCGATTTTGTCTGCCCTTCAAAAACCGAGGTTCAGGAGATTATCTCCAGGGGGATAGAGCTTATGATAAAAGAAATGTCTTAATTAAGAGATAGAGATGAAAGCAATACGAAAATTAGTAGACAATATAAAACCCACATTCAGTAAGGGTGGCAAGCTGAGCTTTTTGCACTCCACTTTTGACGCATTTGAAACCTTTCTATTTGTTCCCAACACAGTAACAAAAAAAGGTAGTCATATCCGGGACAGCATAGAGCTCAAAAGAACAATGACTATGGTTATCATCGCCCTCCTTCCGGCTCTGCTTTTCGGAATGTGGAATGTAGGATACCAGCACAGCCTTGCCACAGGAGCCAATATGGATTTCTGGCAGATAGTTCTTTACGGATTCATTAAGGTCTTCCCAATGGTTGTAGTCTCCTATGTAGTAGGGTTGGGAATCGAATTTGTATCTGCACAGATAAGGGGCCACGAAGTAAACGAAGGGTACCTGGTAACAGGGATGCTTGTTCCGCTTATTATGCCTGTAGATTTGCCTCTGTGGATGCTTGCCCTTTCGGTAGTATTTGCAGTTATAGTTGGTAAAGAGGTGTTTGGAGGAACAGGAATGAACATCTGGAACCCCGCACTTATCGCAAGAGCATTCGCATTCTTTGCATACCCCTCACATATGTCAGGAGATAAAGTTTGGGTCGCAGGGCTCACAAAAGGGGAAGGTATCGTAGACGGCTTCTCCGGCGCAACCCCGCTTGCAAACGCACAGGCAGGGCTGGATTTACCATCTTTCCAGGATATGTTTCTGGGTATTATTCCCGGCTCTGTAGGAGAGACATCTACACTGGCAATACTTTTAGGAGCTGCACTGCTGCTCTTCACAGGAATAGCGAGCTGGAGAATAATGCTTTCGGTTTTCGCGGGAGGGCTTCTAACCGGCCTGTTTCTAAACCTGGTTGCCCCATCTCCCGAATCCTATCTTGCAGTTCCTGCCTGGAACCATCTGGTAATGGGCGGCTTTGCTTTTGGAGCGGTATTTATGGCAACAGACCCTGTAACAGGCTCACAAACAGAGAAAGGAAAATGGTTTTACGGATTTTTGATAGGCTTCTTTGCCGTGATTATTCGAGTGTTCAACCCCGGATATCCGGAGGGTATGATGTTGGCAATTTTGCTGCTAAACACATTTGCACCACTTATTGACCATATTGTAGTGCAAGCCAGCATTAAAAAGAGACTTAGAAGAGCTGTCATTAAATAAGAGGGATATAACGATGGATACAAATAAAAATTTATACACAATACTATACGCAACCGGAATGGTTGTGATTGTAGCCGTAGTCCTCGCTTTCGCCTCATCACTGCTCAAGGAGAGGCAGCAAAGAAATGTAGAGATTGAGAGAAAACAGATGATTCTCCGCTCAGTTCATTTAGCTGCAGATGCCAATACGGTAGAGGATAAAGACAGTTATATAGAGCAGGAGTACGCAAAATTCATCACCGACTCCTCAATAACCGAAGGAGAGAGACAACTCACCCTCTATATCTGCAAAATTGAGAGCGGAGAGAGGTTTTATGTGATTCCTCTTCACGGAGTGGGTCTGTGGGGCCCGGTATGGGGCTATATCTCACTAAAGGGCGACTTTAACTCCGTTTACGGGGCAACATTCGACCACAAAAGCGAGACACCAGGCCTTGGTGCCGAGATTACAACTACCGAATTCTCCGGACAATTTGAGAACAAGAGAATCTTTGACGAAAAGGGAGATTATGTCTCTGTACAGGTTGTGAAAGGTGGGGCAAAAGAGGGCAACTACCATCAGGTAGATGCAATCTCCGGCGGAACCATCACCTCCAAGGCAGTAGAAGATATGCTCTTCAAAAACATCCGTGAGTATATGAACTTCTTCTCCGAGAACCTTAAAGCGGCTAAAGAGAGAGCACTCGAGAAGGCCCGTGCAGATGAACAGGAGCAGGAAATAATTAATAACAGAGAAAACTTAGTAAGATGAGCAATAAAAAGATATTTATAGAGCCGCTGTTCAGGAACAACCCCGTAACCGTACTGGTGCTGGGTATCTGCTCTGCACTGGCTGTAACAGTAAAGCTTGAACCGGCACTTGTGATGGCACTCTCCGTTACAGTTGTAACAGGCTTCTCAAGTATGATTGTTTCACTAATCCGCAACACCATTCCAAATCGTATCCGTATAATTGTACAACTTGTAGTGGTAGCTATGCTTGTTATTCTTGTAGACCAGTTACTTAAAGCCTATGCATACGAAGTGAGCAAACAGCTCTCTGTATTTGTAGGGCTGATAATAACCAACTGTATCATTATGGGCCGTATAGAGGCATTTGCACTTGCAAACAAACCGATTCCATCTCTTATTGACGGGTTGGCAAACGGGCTTGGCTACGGTATAATACTGGTTGTGGTTGCATTCTTCCGCGAACTTCTGGGGTCGGGAACCGTAATGGGCATTCAGGTGATACCAAATGCAATCTACATTAAAAACGGAGGCTTCTACGAAAACAACGGTCTGATGATACTGCCCCCAATGGCTCTTATTCTGGTGGGGCTCTTTATATGGGTTCAGAGAAGTATTACCAAAGAGTTAATTGAAAAAAAATAACACATATCCGCTATGCAAGAGTTAATTAATATTTTCGTAAAGTCTATTTTTATAGACAATATGGTATTTGCATACTTCCTTGGAATGTGTTCATACCTGGCAGTATCAAAGAATGTAAAGACAGCAGTAGGTCTTGGTTTAGCAGTAATCTTCGTTTTAGGAGTTACTCTTCCTGTAAACTATCTGCTTTTCAAATATGTACTCTCACCGGGCGCACTTGTGTGGCTGGATCCCTCCTATGCCAATATAGACCTTAACTTTCTAAGCTTTATCATCTTTATTGCGGTTATCGCATCTATGGTACAGCTTGTAGAGATGGTCGTGGAGAAGTTCTCTCCCGGGCTGTACTCTTCACTTGGAATCTTCCTTCCTTTGATAGCCGTAAACTGCGCAATCCTTGGCGGCTCACTCTTTATGCAAGAGAGGGCTTACGAGACACTTGCACAGGCAACAGTCTTTGGCCTGGGTTCCGGTTTTGGGTGGTTCCTTGCAATTGTCGCTCTGGCGGCAATTCGTGAAAAGCTATCCTACTCGAACGTTCCTGCCCCACTTCGCGGGCTGGGCATTACATTTATTGTTGTAGGGCTTATGGGTATTGCCTTTATGAGCTTTATGGGTATAAAACTATAGACATTTATGGAACTGACACTAATTACAATCCTATCTATAATAGCTTTCCTGGCAGTTACACTACTGCTGGTTGCGGTACTTCTATATGCAAAGGCCAAACTAACCCCCTCGGGTAAGGTACAGCTTACAATCAACGGCGAAAGGGAGATAGAGGTATCTCCGGGAGAGAGTATACTATCTACACTCTCAAACAACAAGATTTTTCTTCCAAGCGCCTGCGGAGGCGGGGGTACCTGCGGTATGTGCAAATGCCGTGTCACTAAAGGCGGCGGAGAGATTCTGCCCACAGAGGTTGGGTTCTTCACCCGTAAAGAGCAGCATAACCAATGGAGGCTTGGATGCCAGGTAAAGGTTAAGGAAGATCTCCAGATTGAGGTTCCGGAAGAGGTTCTGGGCATCAAGAAGTGGGAGTGCGAGGTTGTGAGCAACCGCAATGTGGCCACCTTTATCAAGGAGTTTGTTGTAAAACTTCCGGAGGGAGAGCTGCTTCACTTCAAATCCGGCGGATATATTCAGATAGATATTCCTAAGTGTGATGTAGATTTCTCAACAGATATAGAGGTTGAGGAGAGATTCCGGGACGAGTGGGACAGTCTCAAAATATGGGGTCTCAAGATGAAGAACAGCGAAGAGACCTTCCGTGCCTACTCTATGGCCAACCACCCTGCAGAGGGGAATATCATAATGCTCAATATCCGAATTGCCACCCCTCCTTGGGACAGGGCAAAAGGGACATTTATGCCGGTTAACCCGGGTGTATGCTCATCCTACATCTTCTCCCGCAAACCGGGCGATAAGGTGACCATCTCCGGCCCTTACGGTGAGTTCTTCATTAAAGCGACACAAAACGAAATAGTATTCATAGGTGGCGGTGCAGGTATGGCACCAATGCGTTCACACATCTTCCACCTCTTCCACACCGAGAGAACCACCCGTAAGGTGAGTTTCTGGTATGGGGCTCGCTCGCTGCGCGAAGTCTTCTACGAAGATGAGTTCCGCGCCATCGAGAAAGAGTTTCCAAACTTCACCTTCAACCTTGCCCTGAGCGAGCCGAAACCCGAAGACAACTGGACCGGCTACACCGGATTTATCCACAAAGTCCTCTTTGACAACTATCTGAGCAAGCACGAAGAGCCGGAAGAGATTGAATACTACCTATGCGGCCCTCCAATGATGAACAGCGCCGTAAGCACAATGCTCGACAACCTGGGCGTACCAATCGAAAACATCGCCTTCGACGATTTTGGAGGGTAACCTTGCCAAGCATCGTGGGATATTGCTGATTTACAGCAGAAAGTAATCCTTGCCAGGCATCGTGGGATGGCTACTTTGTTTGCGCAATTATTACAACAGGATTGCTGTTTTCGTTTAATTTTGACGCCAACTCATTGATGTAACTTCCGGATTCACTGTTTGTAACGGCATAGTTAATGATATCGGCAGAGCCTTTATATGAGATGAGTTCCTGGTTTGAGTTGGAGTATTTTGGCCAGAAAGGAGGTCCCTGTTTTATATCATCACTTAGCCCGGGCACACCTTTTAAAGGTTGAGCCAGGACAAAAAACTTCCCGTCCGATTTCCGGAATATTCCATACGCATCTGTCCGTACAGATTCATTTACAGTACCGTCGGGCAGATTATAGGTGCGAACAATGGGCTCTTTGGTTTGCCCTCTTAAAATCATAGTCAGGAACAGGTTACTCTCTGTCTCTATAAGATATGGGCTGATAGATATAAATGGTGCTTTTTGTGAAATAAAATCTTCATAAGTAAGTCTATCCGGTTCCCTGTACTTACCCTGCTTGAAGATATAAGCAATACTCTTCTCCAGCTTACAGTTGAGTGAAAAAATCGTATCTCCCTTCACCGAAAAGTAACGAATATCATCATTAAACTTTACTATTACCGGGTGATTTATCCTTAGCGGGACATCTGCATTATCGGAGATAAAATCTATTGGTCTAAAAACTATGGAATCTCGAATTTTTGAAGAGCTATCAAGCATAACAATTTCTGTTGAAGCATTATCTGCCAATACAAAGTGCGAAGCCGCAAAAAGGGTATCTCCAAAATTTTCAAAACTTGTGAAGTTTACACCCATTTTTGGAGAATCAATAGATCTGACAAAATTGTGAAGCGAGTCATAAATGTTTACTTTTCCGGAAAAATCTAAAATTAAAATATTATCTGTAGCTCTATCAACTACAAAATTTCTTAGAACCACATACTCTCCCGGCCCCCTCCCCTTTCTGTTCAAAGTTCTTAAATGCTTCCCACTCCTATTAAAAACAAAAAGTTTATTGCTATTGTCAGATACATAAATCTTACTGTTTTCTACAGCTATTTTTGAGATATTATTAAGTAATGCACTATCATTTGTCTCAAGCGGTATATATTCGATACCCTTTGCAACTTCACTCAACTTTTTGATTTGAATAGTATTGATACTGCTCTCAATATCAATAACCTTCCGGGCTGAATCGCCATCCTTTGAACCTGAAGTACAAGAGGTTAAACCTGCGAAAAGCACAAATGTAATAACAAGTAATTTTATTTTCATATAGTAATCTATTTTATGTGTCATTTATTTCATTTTTGCAATTGCCACAATCGGGTTATCTATATCTTTCAGCTTCTTAACTATCTCCTTTAGCTCTCCTTTTGTACTGTTTTTTGAAGCAAAATCTAAGATTTCAGCAGCGGTATAGAGTGCAGATGCTTGAAAATCCGATGAGATGCTTGTTGGTATAAAAGGCGGTCCATCCTCCAGGTCCTCTTTAAAACCTACAATCCCCTTTACTGGTTGGTTAAGAAAGGTAAATTTACCTGATTTTTTGTTATAGAGAGCATAACAATCTGTATGCCTTCTTGGTTGCATTCCCCGGGTAGTCGGAATCATCATCTCATAAGGTTGGTGACAGAAGTCTCTCATACCGAACTGGAGAATAATATTCTCTTCCGATTCTATAAAATATCTGACTATCATATCGATATGATTACCATCAAGTTTGGTAATATGATCTCTTTTCTTAGATAAATTTTTGTATTTTCCGTAATTGATGCAAAAAGCCGGTGAGTAGTTCAATTGAGAATCCAATGTAAAAATTGTATCATTTCCTGGCGTTATTAACCTCATACTATTTTTAAATGGATATAATTCAGGAGGAAATACTCTATAGAAAGTACGGCCTTTTAAAATAGATACGCTGCCATCCGAAGCTCTCATAGCCATACTCTCCTGATATATTTTCTCATAATCCGGTATAGATGGCATTAAGATATTCTTTATTACATTAAAGGCAGAGTCATAAACAATCGCAAAGATCTGGAGCGAATCTTTATGACGTGGGGCAGCCGAGCCAATAAAAACAGAGTCGTTTAAACTAATTGTCTTCTCTTGACTAGTAGTCTTATTCCGTGGAACCAGCTTGCTCTTTTCAAAGTTCCCGTCACGATCATAAAAAAGAAGTCTATCCTTAGCATCTATAGAGAATGTCTGTATCACCATACCCCCGGTATATGGCATTATCCTTATATTGGATATACCTTGGGCCTCTTCCGGGCCTCTTCCACTCTTATCGAATGTAAACAAGAATTTCCCATCCCTGTCGAACACCTTCACCACCTGCCTTGTCGAAAAAACATAAATTCTCTCGTTTTCATAAAATACTTTTGGATATGTACCAATGAGGGAGCCCTCTGTTGTCTCCAGTTTTACATACCGGATATTACTTGCAACCTTGCTCAGGTTCACAATTTTACCCTTGCCCACCTCCGCTGCAAGATCAATTACCGGAAGCTCTGTGGGCAGTGTGTCGGTTTGTGATTTGCATCCGTTCATAGCCACAACGGCTGTCAAAATGAGGATTCTAAAAATGTTATTCATATATCAATTCTTTTTAACTATTTCATCTTCACCAGCACTACTACCGGATTATCAAACTCTTTTAGGTTTTGGGCAATGGATTTTAGTTTTGCAGATACTGGATTTGAATCTGCAAAGCTCTTTAGCTTATCGGGGTAGATAATTGAGATGGCATACATCTGTGAAGATAAATAGCTTGGAAAAAATGGTGGTCCATATTCAAAATCCTCCTTAAACCCGGGTTTAGCCGGTATTGGTGTATTCATCAGGGTAAGCTTCCCACTGCTTTTATCGTACAACGCAAAACTTTTGGTGTTTTTGGATGTGCCCTTTCCATTTGGGAACATTGTCTCTAATGGTTCGTGGGCAAAATTTCTAAGGTTGAATTCTATCAGGATAAAATTATCCGTTTCATAACAGGTGCCTCGTTCTAAACTAATATGGTCTCCTTTAGAGTGATGTCCGTCAAACTCTTCGGGATTTTTGTATTTCCCGAAATTTATTACATAGACAGGAGAGTAGTTTAGAGAACGGTCTATTGAAAAAATTGTATCATTCTCATAAAAGAAAAATCTCAGGAACTCTCTATACCTATATCCTAAAGGGTATATTCTATAGTTTTTTTCAAAATTAAATTTTACTCCATTTTTCCCGGATATCTCAATAATTCTATCGTACTTTCTTTTATAGTAATCTAATTTTGGCTTGTAAAGCCTCTGTACAATAGTCCCACTACTGTCAAAAACCTTCGCATAAGCCTCTACTGTATCAATGATTGAGATTGGATATTTTATAATAAACTTATTATCATCCAATTTAAAAAATTTGGTATTTAAAACATTTTGAATTGAGTCAGATAAGTACCTGCTCAATAGTGTGCCTTCAGGAGAGTAAGTTAGAATAGAGGCTGTTTGATCGGAACAAAAAGCGTGTAATAAAATATTACCACTGCGTGGATCAACATCATTGGATGAAATGTAATTATACTCCTGTGGTCCATTGCCTCTCCTATCGAAAGTTAATAAGTGCTTCCCGTTTGAATCAAAAATCACAATATTATTAGTAGTAAACAGATATATCCTATCCTTTTCATAATAGATTCTATTCACATTTGATATCAAAGATTCCTTATTGGTCTCCAGAGGTATATATTTTATCTCTGTAGCCACATCACTCAAATTGAAAACCTTACCCGAGCCGATTGCAGATTCCAGATCAATGACCGGAAGCTCTGTGGGCTGTATGTCGGTTTGTGATTTGCATCCGTTCATAGCCACAACGGCTGTCAAAATGAGGATTCTAAAAATGTTTT
>Ga0351832_1052_pt1 | contig 15760 bp, 11 predicted proteins | sample BONcelHFGM3001C4_FD_206750 | JGI IMG/M metagenome (GOLD analysis project Ga0351832, IMG submission 206750) | Enriched cells from coal bed in the Powder River Basin, Montana, United States - BONCAT cells FGM rep1 HSBNCT.FGM.300.1.C4 ...
TACGCCTGGCGGCGGAGAATGTAGTCTGCCATTTTATTATGAGATAAACAGCTGTTTTTTATCAATTTTATTTTACTCCTCCGGACTGCCCATACTCCAATAAAAATAAAACCGACTCCTTTTGCTGAAGCAAAAAATCAAAGTCATAAAAAACCGCCTCATTTAGTTATGAGACGGCTTCTTTCTATAAAAAATAATCCCCTGAGAAAAACCTGTTTATTATTTTCCAAAAACGGTAAGCCTGGCCTTATTATTCGCTGAATTCTGAGTATCGTACCAGAAAGAAATTCTTTCAATGATACGGTTATTGCCTTTCAGATCTACCACACGGCTTGCACTGCGTTTATCAAAATTATGACGTAACTCAATTTCTTGTTGGCCGCCGTTTTCAAAATGAACCACGCATTTGTGCATATTTAAATCGCCCCCTCTTACTACAAATCTTAATTGTTGAAATCTGCCATCCCGCAGCTGTACATCCAATACATCATGATCTACCCGGTAATTAACAGTTTTTGTTCCTAAACTACGCCAGCCTGCAAAATTGAACGACATAGAGCTTATGGCTAATATCATAAGTACAGATGAAAAGAGTAAAACTGATTTTGTTTTCATAAATTATGTTTTAAGTGTTTTAAACAATGTGTGAGTATGACATAGATAATATATAATGGTTTAAGGGAGAATCATTTTTTTTAATAAAATAATATTCTTCCGTATGAACAAAGAGAATACCTATAACTTCTTAGAATTTGTAAATAAGTTTTACCTTAGTTCTTCATCCCATGTGTATAAACCAGGTGAAAACACCCATCAATCATTCTTTCTTATCGGGCGGCGGCGAAATGGGCCGGTTGATGCGCTCAAAAGACTGGTCATTAACGCCTGTAGGTATCCCCGACACATGGCCGCAAAGCCTTCGTACCACATTAAGTATTATCCTTAGTTCAAAATTCCCGATGTTCCTTTTTTGGGGACCTGAAAATGTATGTTTTTATAATGATGCTTACAGGCCCAGTCTTGGAGAAAAAGGAAAACATCCGGAAAGTCTCGGAATGAAAGGCATGGATGTGTGGCCGGAGATATGGAAAGATATTTACCCTCTTATAGAACAGGTGTTGTCAGGCGGAGATGCAACCTGGGCGGAGGATCAATTACTACCTATATATAGAAATGGCTCCCTGGAAAATGTGTACTGGACCTTTAGTTATAGCCCTGTAACCGATGAGAGTGGTAAAGTGGCCGGGGTTTTTGTTACCTGTTCAGAAACTACAGACAAAATTGCCAATTTTAAAAAACTGCAGGAAAGCAGAGATCTTTTACAATTTGCCCTTGAGTCTGCAGAAATGGGTACCTGGGATTATAATCCACAGAACAATAAATTCACAGCCAATGAGAGGTTAAAGGATTGGTTCGGTTTGCCACACCACTCAGAGATCAGCCTGGACCAGGCAAGCAATAGGATTGCCGAAAAAGACCGGCAGCGGGTAGCTGAAGCAATTGAAAAAGCCCTGGACTATTCTTCCGGCGGACAATATGATATCGAATACACAATAGAAAATCCCTTTACCGGTAAGTCTGTCATTGTTGATGTAAAAGGAAAAGCCTGGTTCAACGACGATAAAATTGCGGTTCGTTTTAATGGTACCATGCAGGATGTTACCGAAAGAGTAAGGGCCCGTAAAAAAATAGAAGAGAGTGAGGAACGCTTTCGTTCCATGGCAGAGTCATCTGATATTCTCATATATATAACGGATGAAACAGGTAATGCCGTTTTTTTTAATAAAGCATGGGCAAAACTTACAGGACGTAAAGTAGAAGATTTTTTAAAGTTTGGATGGGCAGACCTTATTCATGCTGATGACAAAGGTTTTATTGATGTTTTTTTTGAAGCGTTCAAAAACAGGAAGTCCTGGGCAGAAAAATTCAGGGTATTGAACAGCGAAAATAGTTACAGCTGGATATTAGGGCAGGGGCAACCCCGTTTTACCAGGGATGGAATATTTGCCGGTTATATCGGTTCATGTATTGATTATAGTCAGCATCAGGAAGCTTTGCAGAAAGCAGAAGACAGCGAATACAAATTCCGCACCCTTATAGAAGAAACTTCTATAGCCACCGGGTTATACCTGGGAAGGGAATTGAAAATTCAATATGTAAATGAGGAAATGACCGGCTTTTTTGGAAAAACAAAAGACATCACAGGCAAACCATTGGCAGAAGCTGTACCTGAACTTATTGGTCAGCCCTTTCTTCAGTTAATAGATAATGTTTATACCACCGGCATCCCTTATGTAGGAAAAGAAGAAGCTGCGCAATTGGTTGTGGATGGCAGGATGCAAACATTTTATTTTGACTTTACCTATAAAGCCTTACGAAATAAAGACGGTAGTATATCCGGCATTCATCATATTGCGGTAGATGTTACCAAAAGGGTACTTGCCACCAGAGCCTTACAACGGAGCAAAGAAAAATTCAGGCATACGGTAGAGCAGGCACCTGTGGGTATTACTATTTTGAGGGGCAGGGACTACCTCGTAGAAATGGCCAATGCCACTTACCTGCAGATCGTAAAACAAACATCAGCCGATTTTGTTGGAAAAAAACTATTCGAAGCGATGCCACAGGTTAAAGATGCTATTCATGAAATACTGGATACAGTATTGAATACCGGTGTGCCTTATCATGGAGTGGAGTTTCCAATTTATATAGGAGAGAAAGACGAACTGCTTTCCTATTTCAATTTTGTATATCAACCTTTAAGAGATACGGATGGTCAGATCAACGGAATTATTGTAGTGGCTACAGATGTTACCGCTTCGGTACAGGCAAAATATAAATTAGCGGAAAGCGAAAAAGAATTTAGAAATATGGTGATGCAATCACCCATTGCCATGACCATATTGCGGGGAAGAGACCATGTTATTGAAACAGCCAACGAGGTATTGATAGACAATATATGGCGTAAAAAAAGAGAAGAGGTAATAGGGAGGTCGATACTGGATGTTTTTCCTGAATTGAAAGATCAGAAATATGCCGGCCTGCTGAATCATGTATATGAAACGGGCGAACTGCACGAAGAAAAAGAATCTATGGCCTGGATACAGGGCAATGATGGAATGCGAAAATTCTACCTTGACTTTGAATACCGTCCTTTGTACGATGCTTCCAATACCATTTCCGGCATAATTATTACCGTAAACAATGTTACAGAAAAAGTAGAAACCAGACTGAAAGTGGAAGAAAGCGAACAGCGGCTCAACCTGGTAATTGATGCCACTGAATTGGGTACCTGGGAGTTGAATATCCAAACTGATGAAATGAAATATAGCGATCGTTTTGTACAAATGTTTGGTATAAAGGATAACAGCCGTATAACGCATAAACAGCTTTTACATCGTTTGCATCCCGACGATATGCCTGCCCGCAACGAGGCTTTTGCCAGGTCTTTCGAAACAGGGATATTAAATTATGAAACCAGGATAATATGGAGCAATGGTATACAGCGTTGGATGGAAATAAAAGGAAAGGTTTTTATGGATGAAAAGGACGAACCATCTTTAATTATAGGTACCGCCCGGGATACGACAGATGAAAAATATTATCAGCATGAACTGGAAGACAGGGAGCGTAAATTCAGACTGCTGGCCGATTCTATGCCACAAATGGTTTGGACAGGAAATGCCTATGGGGAATTGAATTATTTTAACCAGTCGGTATATAGTTATTCAGGGTTAAGTAAAGATGAAGTGGCAAAAAATGGATGGCTGCAGATCGTTCATCCCGATGACCGGGAGGAAAATATAAAAGCCTGGGATCATGCCATAAATACCGGGAAGGATTTTATTTTTGAACATCGTTTTCGCCGGGCCGATGGCCAGTACCGCTGGCAGTTAAGCCGGGCTATTCCACAAAGAGATGCCATTGACAATATTCGGATGTGGGTGGGTACCAGTACTGATATACAGGAAATAAAAGAACTGGATGAACAAAAAGACCTGTTTATCGGCATTGCAAGCCACGAATTAAAAACACCGATTACTACGGTAAAAGGATACCTGCAGTTATTGCAGGATATGTATGCGGAAACAAAAGATGACTTTTTAAAACATTCCGTGGAAAGGATGCATAAGCAGATAAATATTCTAACGGATCTGATATCCGATCTGCTGGATCTTTCCAAGATAAAATCAGGCAGTCTTCATTTTAATAAAGAACATTTTGATATTACCGGATTGGCCAGTGAGATCATTGACAGTACTAAAGATGTGAATCCAAATCATATTATTCAATTTATTGCCTGCGATAAAGCAATAGTTTATGGCGACCGGAACCGGCTTGGCCAGGTGATCAATAATTTTTTAACCAATGCCATAAAATATTCACCGGATTCAAAACTCATTAAAGTCGCTATAAGATCTGTTGACGAAAAAGTAATTATTTCAGTGAAGGATGAGGGAATAGGAATAGCAAAAAACGACCAGGAAAAAATATTCGAAAGATTTTACAGGGTGGAAGGTAAAAACGAAAAAACATTCCCGGGATTTGGGATCGGCCTGTTCATATCTGCAGAGATCATCAGCAAACATGAAGGTGAGATCGGCGTTGAAAGTGAAACCGGTGAAGGCGCCACCTTTTATTTCTCTTTACCACTACTAAAATATTAATATGGAAAAACAATTACTTATAATTGATGACAACGCAGATCTTTTGATGATGCTTACCGCATTGCTTAAAACAAAAGGTTATGCAATAACGGTATCCGAAAATGCAGATAATATCATTCAGCTCATTAAAGAAGTGAAACCGGATATCATATTAATGGATATGTTATTGTCCGGTGCAGATGGACGGGAATTATGCAAGCTGATCAAAGGAGATGTATCCATTGCGTCTGTTCCATTGGTTATGCTTTCTGCTTACCCGCAGGCCGTAACAGAATGCATGGCCGCTGGCGCTGATGCATTTATAGAAAAGCCCTTTGATATGAAGGTATTGCTGGATACTTTAAGTTCTCTTCATCCTTCCTGAGGGGCTGGTTATTTTTTCAGAAATTGAATCAATATTTTATTCAGTTCTTCTGCATGTGTTACATTTAAGCCATGAGGGGCAGTTTTGATAATATGATACTCATTATTGGCAATACCTTTTGCCGCCTGCTCTCCCGATGTCTTAATCGGAACAATGTTATCGTCATCCCCATGAACGATGAGCGTGGGTACAGTTACATTTTTTAGTTCCGGCCTGAAATCCGTGCCACCCCATGCTTCGGCTGCTTTAACAGTAGCATTCGCTGAAGCCTGGGAAGCTACAATAAAATCACTGTCCAGTCTTCCCTGGGTTACAGGGTTACTCAGGATACCTGCATTGTAAAAGTTTTTATGAAAGTCAGTTAAAAAACCAACACGGTCATTATGCAGGGCTTTCATTATTTTTTCCAGTTCTTGCCCGGGAACCCCGTCCGGGTTATCTGGTTTTTGAGCAACCAGCGGGATAATAGAAGCAATCAATCCTGCTTTGGCAATCCTTTCTTTGCCATGATCGGTTAAATAGCGTACCACTTCTCCGCCACCCATAGAAAAACCTACGATTACTGCATTGTGCAGATCCAATTGTGTAATAACAGCATCAAGGTCAGATGCAAGCGAAGAATAATCATAACTATCCCATGGAGCGTCCGATTTTCCAAAGCCCCTGCGGTCATAGGCTATGCAGCGGAATCCTGCACCAACAATTGCCGGAATTTGTGCTTCCCATGAAGTATGACTGAGTGGCCATCCATGTATTAAAACAACGGGCTGTCCTTCTCCATAGTCCTGGTAAAATATTTTAACTTCCTTTCCCTGTTTGTTATTTGTAATGTATGGCATGGTAAATAAGATTTAGTATGAGCAGAAATAAACAACAATACTTATGCCACAGAGCTGTTCAGATAAATTATCATTTAATTAATTGCTTACAGCGACAGATCATAAATAAAAGAGCCATCCTTCAGGGATAGCTCTCTTATTAAAACTATAATCTGAAATTAAACTTATTTTTCAGGCATCAACACCTTGTTGATTACATGTGTAACACCATGGTGTTTTATGCCCGGCAGTGCATCCCGGAACCAGGCCCCTATAGTGAAGTTTTTCAGATCCGTATTATGACCAGGCCAAAATTATTCCACTTATTTTTTGATGATAGGTAAGGAGATGTTCAGCAAATTAGCACCATCAGAGAAGGAATAATCAATACTGCCATTTAAGGAATACACCCGGTCAAAGATAATGCTGTCCTGTAATTTGTGTTTGAGATCATGGTATTCGGCCTCTGTACTGTTGTATTCCAGCAACATTTGAAAATGTGTATTGGTTTCAATGGTAAGATTAAAAGCCACGATATTTTTTTTATCATGTAAAAATTTAAACCATTGTTCTAAAATGCGTATAGCACTTAAGGCATTTTCAGGAGTGGCTTTATCATCATTTTTATTAATGATTATATTAACATCGAAATTATATTCTGAAGAGATCTTTTCCGCAAATTCACCAACCAATTCGTCCGCTGGTATAAGGTGCAATGAATAGGGAATGATTGAATAGGTCAGGGTTCTGATATCTGCCAATATTTTCTTAAGGTCAGTTTTAATTCTTTCAGCTATTACAAATGATTTGTCTTCATTTTTTGTGGCTACATCAATCAACAAAATGTCGGAGGCAATGCGCTGAGCTATATCTTCATGAAGGGTAGTGGCTATATGCATTTTATCATCCTCCCGGCCCTGTAATACTCTTCCTATATTTTTGGTTTTAAGGTCTGTTATTTCTTCGGCTCTTTTCCTGAGGATAAAATTGTTCTTTCGGAGCTGCAGTAACCTGGTAACCTGGTTTGATAAAATAGCCAATGCACGTTCTTCTACATCTGATAATTTTCGTGGCTGATGATCTATAATGCAAATAGTACCAAATTTAAACCCGTCGGGTGAAACGATCGGCACACCTGCGTAAAACCGCACACCTTCATTGATAACCTGTGAATTTTTACTAAACCGTTCATCTTTTGCGGCATCTTCTATAATAAAAACACCGTCCTTTAAAATAGCATGCGCACTAAATGCTTCATGTCTGCCTCTTTGTGTTTCATTAAAACCTCTGCTTGCTTTATACCACTCCCTGTCTTTATCTACCAGGGTTATTAATGATATGGGAGCATTGCACAATTGGGCTGCTAATTCAACCAGTTCATCAAAATCAGTTTCCTTGGCACTGTCCAATAGATTATAGGAATACAGATCCTGCAGTCTCAATTCTTCATCTGCAGGTAGTGCTGCAAAGATCATGAACATGGAGTTTTGACATTAAATAAAAATAACTGCTATCAATATATCCGAAAACCCTGATAACAGTTTTTACTCAAGCATTTCTACCATATTTATGCCAACATTTTTATGTTATTAAAATCGGGTAAGGTATTGGGAGGGGTAAAGCTCATTTTAATATACCGGCAGGTTCATGATCGTCATATTGATCCCTGAGATTGTGCAATTCTTTTTTCAGGTCGGTGATTATTTTTTGATGTACTGTAGAATTAATGAGGTTATTTTGTTCCCCCGGATCTTTTTTCAGGTCATATAATTCCCATTCTTCCACAGTGTAGAAATAGATCAGCTTATATTCACTTCCTCTTATGGCCAAATGAGGAATTACGGTATGGTCTTTTCCATATTCATAGTAATGATAGTATAAATATTTGCGGGAAAATGCAGGTTTTTTTGCAGTTAACAAAGGGAGTAAACTTACGCCCTGCATAGCAGGAGGAATACCGGCACCACTGATATCCAGCATAGTAGGAGCAAAGTCTATATTCTGCACCAGTTCATTGCTCACAGAGCCTGCTTTGATATGGTGAGGCCAGCGCACAAGAAGTGGTGTGCCCATCGAAACATCATATGCAAATCTTTTATCGAACCAGCCGTTTTCGCCTAAATAAAAATTCTGATCGCTTGTATATATCACCACGGTATTATCGGCTAAATTATCCTTATCAAGCTGGTCCAGTACTCTTCCCACGCTTTCATCAATAGAAGCAATGCAGGCAATATAATCCTGCATATACCATTGGTATTTGTATTGCAGTAATGCATCCCCCCTTGGTTTTTCTTTCTGAATGATCCTGCCTCTTTCTGCATAGATTTCTTTGTAGCGTTGCTGTTGCTCCTGCGGTAATCTTTTTATAATGGCATTGTAGGTGGCAATATCTGTTTTGTCAGGCTGCAGTGAAGGGATATCTTTTAAATATTCAGGATCAATCTTAAGATCGGCACACAATCTCATCACATCCAGAATACCCATGGTTTGTTGTTGCCAGGCAGTGCTGTGACTATCCATGTTGTTGTACAAAGTTGCGGGTTCCGGAAATTTCCTGTTGCGATAAACTTCCAGGTATTTTAAAGCCGGAACAAAATTCCGGTGGGGAGCCTTATGGTGCAGAAAAAGAGCAAAAGGTTTTGTTTTGTTGATGGTATCCAGCCAGTTCAATGCATCATCGGTGATCACATCTGTGGAGTATCCTTTTTCTGTAATGGTATCGCCCTGCATGGTGATCATCCTGGTATCAAAATACTGACCCATGCCGGGTAATATTCTCCAATAGTCAAAACCGGCAGGGTAGGAATGTAAATGCCATTTGCCAATAATGCCCGTGTGATAACCGTTTTGCGACAACAAATGAGCAACGGTCGTTTTGGAAGAATCAAAGCGGGTGAAATTATTCTTCACGCCATTTTTATGTGAGTGCTGACCCGTAAGTAAACTGGCTCTCGAAGGAGAGCAGATGGAATTGCCTACAAAGGCTTTGTTGAATTTCATTCCTTCCCGGGCCAGCCGGTCAATATTGGGAGTGGAAATAAATTTTTTATTGTAGGCACTAATGGCATCTGCATCATGATCATCGCTCATGATGTAAATGATATTGGGGCGTTGCTGGGCAAAGCAATAATTGAAAAGAAATAAAAGTAAAAAGAGCAGGCGCATGGAGATCGGTTTCGTTTGCTAAGATAATTATTTTTTAATGCAGATGCGCTGATTGCCGGTACGACGACCGACCACCGATGCATTACGTTTGGCGACTTGCAAAGCAGTTTTGATGCGCTGATCACACGGGTAATAGCGGATCTGAACAGATCAGTACAAATCCATTTTATCCGTGTATCTTCTTAGCGCCTTAGCGTCTCCGCTGTGTACTTATTTCCGGTAACCCTATAACCTGATATAAGTGGCAATTTGAGCAATATGATTATTCACATCATTTGTTCTGCCGTTGATATATTGATTCATATATCCTGCCTCCACATCAAATTTTTTACTGAAGCGATAACCAAAAGCCCCATACAACCGATTCTGATCAAATGTTTTTCCATTTAGATTCTGCCTGTTGCCAAAGTTTAGAAAGACTTCATTTTGCAAGGCTGCAAACATGCCTTTGTTAAAGGTTGCCTGTTTATTTAAAGGCAGTACATTTCGTATAAAATACCGGAAACGATTGGCATACACAGTGCCATCATTTTTTAACTCATTATTTGCTACTATCGTCTTACCAATAAAACGTTGCTCCAGGCGAAAGCGATGTGCTATGGAAAGCTTATTCCATTTATGGCTGTAAATAAACTGTTCCCAGATTCTATGTTCGGGAACATACCCATCAGCCACACCGGAAGATCTGTAGTTATGTATAAAAGCATAGCCGGCAGTAGCCGTCATTTTTTTGTTGAGATGATAATTTAATCCGGCTCTTAATAACAATGTTTGTGTATATTGGAATTCATCTGCACTGCGCCATTGTATATCATTATGGATGCTTGTTTTTTTTCCGGTTTTGAATGTATTGAATGTAGCTAACCAGCCGCTGGTCTGCGATTGGGGAAAAGCATATGATGAAGATGCCAGCAGAAGCAGGAAGATGATAATTTTTTTCATGAGGTTAAATTTTTGAACGCTGATGACGCAGATTGAGCGGATCAGCGCAGATCCATACCAATCTGTTCCATCCGTGTATCCCATTATTTCTCTGCATTAATCAGATCAAGTGCATCTATGATCTTTTCATACACTTCTTCCTGCGACAAAGGTTTGGGAACAAATTTTTCACCAATAATATTTTCATACAATTCTATATAACGCCTGCTGATGGTATCGATCCATTCATCACTCATTTCAGGAACAGTTTGTCCTTCTTTGCCCATAAAATTATTAGCGATGAGCCACTCTCTTACAAACTCTTTACTGAGCTGTTTTTGCTTTTCTCCTTTTGCCTGCCTTTCATCAAAACCATCTGCATAAAAATAACGGGAAGAATCCGGTGTATGAATTTCATCCATCAAAACAATTTCATCACCCAGTTTTCCAAATTCATATTTTGTATCCACTAAGATCAGGCCCTGCCGGGCTGCAATTTGTTTTCCTCTTTCAAATAACTGCAAAGCATATTTTTCCAGCACGGCCCATTCATCCGCCGTAGCCAAACCCTGTTTTATAATTTCTTCCTTACTTATGTCTTCATCATGACCTTCGGTTGCCTTGGTGCTGGGGGTAATGATGGGTGCAGGGAATGGATCATTTTCCTTTAATCCCCCGGGCAAAGCAACGCCGCAAAGCGTACGTGAACCGGATTGATAAGTACGCCAGGCATGTCCTGTAAGATTGCCCCGTACTACCATCTCTATCTTAAAAGGATCGCATCTTTTACCAATACTGGCGGCAGGAGCAGGGGTACTCAATAACCAGTTTGGGCAGATGTCTTTGGTGGCGGTAAGCATCCATGCAGCTATTTCATTTAATACCTGCCCTTTATAAGGAATGGGGCGGGGGAGAATAACATCAAAGGCCGAAATACGGTCGCTGGCAATCATTACCAGTAAATTGTTGTTAATACTGTAAACATCTCTTACCTTACCACTGTAAAAATTTGTTTGACCGGGAAATTGATATGCTGCCATTCTTCAAAAATACTTCCTGCAACGCAGATTTGTTTTTATAAAGGCAGTTTTTATTATACAGCTCCGTTAAAAAATAAAATTTTTATAGATAATAACAATTCTTATTTTGCCTCAAATTACTTAAACCAAAACGACGATTTTATGAAAAAAATCACACGCCGTTTGGTTGCGTTTGCTATTGCCAACATACTTTCGATTGTTGCTTTTGCCCAAAATGCAGTCATAACCGGTAATGTAAAGAACAGTGCTACCAGCGAGAATGCGGCGGCTGTTTCTATTACAATCAAAGGATCCGAAACCGGAACTTTTACAGATGATAAAGGAAACTTCAGCATAACGGCCAAAAGCCTTCCCGTAACGCTTGTAATCACTTCGGTTGGTTACGAATCCCAGGAAGTAACAGTAACCAGTGCTACAGATAAAGTAAATGTATCATTTGTGCCTTCCAATACACTGGGCCAGGAAGTGGTAGTTTCTGCTTCAAGGGTTCCGGAAAAGATAATGGAGTCTCCTGTATCAATTGAAAGAGTGAATTCCGCAGCATTGCGTGCAGCCCCGTCTGCCCAGTTTTATGATGTGGTGGCTACGCTGAAGGGTGTGGATGTTACTACTTCTTCCTTAACATTTAAAACACCCACTACCCGTGGATTTGGCGGTAGCGGTAACGTTCGTTTTAACCAACTCGTAGATGGGATGGATAACCAGGCACCCGGTCTGAACTTTTCGGTAGGTGCCATCATTGGTTTAAATGAGCTGGACGTTGATAATATTGAGTTATTAAGTGGTGCATCTTCTGCACTCTATGGCCCGGGTGGTATGAACGGTACCATGCTTATGACCAGTAAAAATCCTTTTAAATACCAGGGCCTGTCCTTCGTGGTAAAGGCCGGTATGATGCATACAGATAAAAGTGAAAGGCCGACTTCGCCTTACTATAACTGGGCATTGAGATGGGGTAAAAAAGTATCTGATAAATTTGCTTTCAAAATAACAACAGAACTGGTTCAGGCGAAAGACTGGATTGGTTTGGATTATAGAAATTATGACCGTGCAAATGGGGTATTGGTTCCCGGCAACAGGCAAACAGATCCCAACTATGACGGTGTAAATACCTATGGTGATGAAACCACTGCTGATATCCGCCAGGTATTGGCAGGGGCAGCAGTTGCAGCACCTTTCCTGGCACCTTTTATAGCTACATTAACAGCTAATCCCATTAATGTTTCCCGTACAGGATACACAGAACAGGAACTGATCAACCCCAATACAGTGAATTTTAAACTGGGAGGTTCCCTGCATTATAAATTATCAGAAAATACGGAAGCATCTGTTGCTGCTTACTGGGGTACCGGTAATACCATCTACACAGGTGCGTCAAGGTACTCAATTAAAGACTTCAAAATGGGTCAGTATAAACTGGAACTGATGAATAAGAACTGGATGCTTCGTGCCTATACCACCCAGGAAAATGCAGGACAGTCATTTAACCTTGCGGCTACCACACAAAACTTTAATGAAACCTGGAAGCCAAGTGCGGGTTCAACCGGTTGGTTTGCTCAATATGGCCAGGCATACTTAGGGGCTAAATTGGGCGGAGCTTCAGACTTTGATGCTCATAAAGCTGCACGGGCGGTGGCAGATGTTGGCCGCCCTGCCGTAGGAACGCCTGCATTTAAATCTGCCTATGACAAAGTTCGCAGAATACCGGTTCCACAGGGAGGAGGTTTACTGGACAGAACGGATCTGTATAGCATAGAAGGTAATTATAATCTGTCCAGGTTTACAAAATCCTTTGCAGATGTATTGATCGGTGCTAATTACAGGCAATACCAGTTAAATTCTGAGGGTACTTTATTTGCAGATTCTACCGGGCCTATCGGCATCCAGGAATTTGGTGCATATATCCAGGCCTCAAGGGATATTACCTCTTTCCTTAAAGTAAGTGCTTCCGGCAGGTATGATAAAAATGAAAACTTTGACGGACGCTTTACACCAAGGATTACAGCGTTGATAAAAGTAGCTCCAAACAACAACATCAGGTTGAGTTATCAAACAGCTTACCGTTTTCCATCTACTCAGCAACAATGGATAAACCTGGACCTGCTTTCTTATAAACTTATCGGTGGCAACAAGGATTTTGTTAAGCACTTTGCTTTTGATACCAACCCGGCTTATGAAAGAACAGCTTTGCAGAATGGCCAGTTGGTTCAATGGAACTACCCGGCTCAAAAACCGGAATCATTAACTTCATTTGAGGCAGGATACAAAGGGTTATTAATGAGTGGTAAATTACTGATAGATGCTTATGGTTATTATGGCAACTATGAAGACTTTACAGGAAGAATTACCGTGGTGCAGGCTAAACCGGGCCAACCCGCTATTACTCCTGCAAACTATGCTACAGGCCAGGTATATTCCGTGCCCATTAACTATGCAGATAAAATCAAGACCTATGGTTTTGGCTTAGGGTTCGATTACAGGTTGCCAATGAATTTTACATTGGGAGCGAATCTGTCATCAGATAACCTGGATGTACCTTCAGGATTAACCGCCAATTTTAACTCACCAAAATACAAAGCCAATGCAAGTATTGGCAATACAGGTTTTGGTAAGAATAATCGTTTAGGCTTTAATGTAGCTTACAGGTGGCAGGATGAGTTTTATTTTGAAGGAGATCTTGCCAATGGCACATTGCCTGCCGTGCAAACAGTAGATGCCCAGCTGAGCTATAAACTGCCAAAAACAAAATCGATCATAAAATTCGGTGCCAACAACCTGTTGAATCAATATTATTATAATGCAGTTGGTAACTCCTATGTGGGTGGATTGTATTATGTAAGCTTTGGTTATAACATCTATTAATATCTGACCTTTGCCATTATTAAAATTAAAATTTAGCAGTATGATTGCGTTTAAAAATATACTAAAAACAGGGGGTATGCTGGTCCTGGGAACCGGTATTATCTTATCGGCCTGTAACAAAGCTCCTGATGAAATTGGTATCATCACTCCTCCTTCGCCTTCTCCGGATGCAGCCATTGGAGATGTATTAAAAGGTAATGCGGAAGACAGTTTGTTTTATAAAATGGTGGTTAGAGCAGGAATGCTTACTACCTTAAATGATAAAGCCAAAACGCTGACCGTTTTTTCTCCCAACAATGCTGCTGTAAGGCAGTTTGTAAGCGGAGCCAGTGGCGGGTTGATACCTCCCAGCGGAGCGCCCGAAGCTACTTATGTAGGTTTTATCAATACATCATTGCCAGTTGCCAGTGCAGCAGGTGTTGTACAATATAATATTGTTCCGCAGAAGGTACCAACAGCTTCTTTTGGAGCCAGTTTTGCCAACTTAGCCTATCCTACCTTGCTGAATCCAAATCCTGCAGCAAGTGCTTTGCTGCGGCTGGATGGCTACCTGAGCAAAAGAACGAACGGTGCCTGGTTAAATAATATCCCGGTAATTGTTCCGGATCGTATGGCAGGTAATGGGGTTATTCATAGTACAGCGGCTGTTTCTGTTCCGCCCAGTACGCTCATTTTAGACCGTATCAATGCAGATGCGGGTCTTACTTTCCTGAAAGCAGCAATTTTAAGGGCGGACAGTGGTAAAACTATTACAACGCCAACTTCTATACAATACCTGTTAGGAACCCAGGCCATTGCGCCGGGGTTAAACCTTACCTTGTTTGCGCCAACTGATGCCGCATTCCAGGCTGCTTTATATGTTCAGGCATACCCCATCGTGTATGGTCAGTTGTACCAGGGAGCTTATGCTACAGCTATTGCAGGCGGGGCAACACCTGCTGATGCAGCTTTGGCCGCCACAGCTTATGCTACGGCAAATGCTCCGGCACAAACAACCGCATTGACTTCATCACCAACTGTATTTCAAAACCCGGCATTATACCCATATTTAACTGCACAGGTTGTACAGGGGATTTTAGTATATCACCTGTTTTTTGGTCAGAGGGCGTTTACGCCTAATTTTCCAACAACAGCAACTGCTGTTCCAACCTTCCTCAATTCTGTGGTGCCTGCACACCCCGGTGTAACGGTTGCTTCAACTTTTACAGGACCAGTTGTAACTGCACTTACTGTAAAAGGATTGGTTAACCCAACTGCCTCGAATGTATTGATCAATCCATTGCCGGGAGGAAGCAGTGATCAGCATTATTTAAATGGGGTGATGCATAAAATTGACCAGGTATTATTTCCACAATAAAAGATACTTACTGAATTATACAAGAAGCCGTCTCATAACTAAATGGGGCGGTTTTTTTATGACCATGATTTTGCTTTAGTAAAAGAAGTCGGTTGTATGCAAGTGGAAATAGTTGTAATGCAACTGGTAAACTGCCACAAAAACAGCTTTTTATCAGGTTCTTCCTCACCGCCAGACGCAAACGTCTTCACGGCAATACCCTCTTCATTTTTTCTCTTATTAGCCGCTAAGCCGTTAAGGCGTTTTAAAATATCATCATAAGACAGTGGCCTCTTCCCGTCTTTCTCTTTTAGCCGGTAAGACGGTAAGCCGTTTACCATCTCATAAAAAAATCGCAGATTACCTTCCTCGCCGCCAGGCGCAAACGTCTTCACGTCTTCACGGCAATAACTTCTTCACTTTTTTTCTTTTAGCCGTTAAGCTGTTAAGGCGTTTTAATATCTCATAATAAAATAGCGGCCTCTTCCCGCCTTTCCGCCTTCCCGGCAATATCTTCTTCCCGCTTTTTCTCTTTTAGCCGTTAAGGCGTTTTAAATTATCATTATAAAATGTCATAATAAATT
>Ga0351832_1070_pt1 | contig 15248 bp, 16 predicted proteins | sample BONcelHFGM3001C4_FD_206750 | JGI IMG/M metagenome (GOLD analysis project Ga0351832, IMG submission 206750) | Enriched cells from coal bed in the Powder River Basin, Montana, United States - BONCAT cells FGM rep1 HSBNCT.FGM.300.1.C4 ...
ACCGTTGTTCCATCAGGTTTTGTCAGTTCCAGTAAAAGCGTTTGTTTAGCCGACATGCCATCGCCAACAGCACCAATAATAAGCGCTGTTCCGGGCGGGGTAGCGGTATAGCCACTGCATTTTATGATACCGAAAGAGTGGGCCGGTAATACTGTGCCCGCAGGTACGGCCCAGTTGGGGCTGCCATCTTCGTTCTTTAAGGAGACTGTATTTTTAATGATCATCATCCCGGAAATATTTACAGCAGCATCAGAATTATTATAGAGCTCCACAAATTTTTTATTGCCATCTACTTCATTCAATGTAACAGCCGCATAGTTGGGTGGAATGGCACCAACCCTGAATGTTTGTGGGGTAGATTGGGCGGTAATCCCGCCATTGGTTGTGGCTTCCACATAAAATTCTATATCCGTATGATCTGCCTGTTTTGGAATCACAGCTTTGTACACATTGCTGTCGCCGGCCACCATGGGAAGAGCGATGGCACCCTGCCCATTTACATGATACACTAATCTTACATTTTCAATACCCCGGAGTGCTGTAACCGTGGCGCTCACGGTAATTGCATCATCAGGCGTAACAGATGACGGGGAAAAGCTTACCGCATTAATATTTGCCGGGCCATTGTACAGGTCATCTTTGACGCAGGAGGCAAGTAATGTAGCAAAGGTTAAAAGTATAATATGAAAATACATCCTTTTCATGATAAGATTTTTTTGTGATTAAAAATTAATTTCGCAGCGCAGGCCGAGTTGGTTGTAGTCATCGCCGGCATGGTGTTGTGCATCAGAAACTTTTGTAAAATCTTTGGTAAGATTGCCATCAATATCCCGACCAACAAAGAGTTTGCCTTTTCCATTGGCATACCTGTCGTGGTTGATATGACTGAAGTTTACCTGGAACTTTACATTTTTTGAGGTATAAAAATTCAAGCCGGCAGTCAGCCCTTCTGCGGACCCGCCGTTAACAGATTTGTTATTAAGGTCTACATAATCATAACGAAGTGCCAGTTCTACATCGCCCCATTTTTCCCCTCTGTCGGGTTGGGTAAACTCGCCCTCAAGTTTATCATACACCTGCCTTCCACCGAATAAGAGGTACACGGCCTGGGCATAAAAACCACCGAAATGCAGTTTATCCTTGTCATTGGTACGGAAAGTTTTGTTGCGGATAATTTCGCTTTGTAGCGCCAGTCCTTTGTAATATCCGGCCAGTTCAACATTGCTGATTTCCTGGTGATCAAAATCTGTGATCACATCTGTGTCCAGGTATTTTTTACGATTTATATTGCTCAGGGAACGGGTGCTGTACCGGATACCCTCGTATTCGGAAGGATCTACATCTGTCTTGGCCTGCCTGGTAGAATACGCATAGGCAAGGTGCAGACCGTAATCCCGTTTTATACCAAAGGGCAGGAGTACGGCTTTCCCGGTAAACGATACTCCCTGGTCTCGGCCATAATCTTTATTGTTGTCTTCAACATAACTGTTGGTTTCTGCATCTTCTATTTCCTGCAGGAAGACGCCGCCTGTTAAAATAAAATGGCTTTTAGTGTAAGAAACTTCCCAACCGATATGCCTGGAGGGCGCAAAAGTAGTAACCACCATCGGCCGTTCCATAAAATTCAGGTACCTGGAAGACCCGGTTTCGGACATGGAAAATTTCTCTTTGTAATTTCCCACTCTGGTGCGGATCCCATTCATCATGTCATACCTGAAATAGGCATCCTCCAGTTCTAAAACACCATTAGAGAAATTGAGATCGAGTTCAGCATACCAGTCTTCACCCAGGTTGGCCTTTGTGGCGAACCTTGCACGGCGAACGGTAACGCCGTTGCCGATCGGGTTAAGCGGTTTGCCCATAAATGTCTGAGCATCTAATTGAACCCTTATGTCAAACCACAAACGATACTCCTGGTTGGCCGATTCAAATACAAGTATGCCATTTCTTGCTTCAGCAGTAACAGGAAGCCGGGTAACAATTTTTCCATACTGGTTGAATCGGGTTGTATCCGTGATATCCTGTGCAGATAGTGATAATGTATAAATACAGGTCACAAGCATTGTAACAATTTTTTTCATTGCAATAAGTTTTATGTGAATCAAGAATTGCACTCCAAAAATATTTGTCACAGGAGCAAAAAAAAATGATGGGCATCACGGGTCAGGATGACAGTGATCAATGCATCAGCTTGCCGGCGGGTAAATTTTTATAAACAGACGATGCAGATGAAGATCACTGTTTACCTGGTTATTTACATACAAACTGGCAACCATCATTGGTTCATTAATGAGATCCCGGTTAATTTTTCTAATAGCAGTAAAGCGACTTGGCGCTTAGGCATAACCGTACGGAGGTCTGAGATTCTGGGCCTGTAAGATCCTTAAGGCACGGGCTTGTTAATAAAAATGTCAAAGTTGTTGCTTTTGGTTTCGGAGGTAAATGTAACATCTTCCGGAAAATGAAAAAATGATTATAATCATCACTCAGAGGAACGTCAACGGCTGTTTTACTAACGTGTTGAGGGGTGATCGCAAATTGCTCCAGAAAAAAAAATCTGTTCCCCATAACTCCCATCATTTCAAAGCCATAGGCCTATTCACTTCAATGTAACCTTTGTTACCATTCCTTACAATTCATAACAACATCTTTGCAATTACAAAAAAAAACTATTATGGAAATATTAGGCTATGTTTTAGCTGCAATTGTAGGTATATCGCTTGGATTAATCGGCAGTGGTGGTTCAATTTTAACCGTTCCTGTTTTGGTATATGTAATGGGAATAAATCCGGTACTGGCTACGGCCTATTCATTATTCATCGTAGGGTCCACTGCCTTAGTTGGTGGTGTACAAAGTGCCATTCAAAAAAAGGTTGATTTTAAAACCGTACTTATTTTTGGTATTCCTTCTATTGCAGCAGTATATGCCACCCGTATGTGGCTGGTACCATTAATTCCAAAAGAACTGTTCTCCATAGGTTCACTGGTCATTACAAAACCAATTGCATTAATGCTGCTATTCGCAGCTGTAATGATACTGGCTTCTATAAGTATGATAAAATCGGGCAAAGGCACAACTGCAGTAAATGAAAATATAGTGATGAAATATAACTATCCGATGATATTACTGGAAGGTGCAGTAGTAGGTTTACTTACCGGTTTAGTAGGTGCAGGTGGTGGGTTTCTTATTATACCGGCATTGGTATTGCTGGCCCGTATGCCTATGAAACTTGCGGTAGGCTCCTCGTTATTTATAATAGCAGCAAAATCGTTAATAGGGTTTATTGGTGACTTGCAGGGCAGCCAGGTGATAGACTGGAAACTGCTGGTTAGTTTTACCGGTTTTGCTGTAGTTGGCATTTTCGTTGGAAGCTGGCTTTCTAAAAAAATATCTGGTGATAGACTGAAAAAAGCCTTTGGCTGGTTTGTATTGGTAATGGGTATTTACATCATTGTAAAAGAGATATTTTTTCCGGGTAATGTTACTCATTAAAACAGGCAAACTTTTCTTCTCAATCTTAAAATAAAAAAAAGGGAAAATATAATATTGAATGCAATGCCACGAATTGGAGATAAAGCACCAGACTTTGAAGCGGTAACTACAACAGGCAAACTGAAATTTTCAGATTATAATAAAGGAAGCTGGGTTATTTTCTTTTCACACCCTGCTGATTTTACTCCTGTATGCACAACAGAAATGAGTGGCTTTGCAATGGAAAAGGATTTTTTTGCTGCCCATAATACAAAACTGATGGGTTTAAGTATTGACAGTATCCATGCTCATATTGCCTGGGTAAATGCAGTGCATGAAAAAACAGGTGTGTTGTTTGAATTTCCGATTGTTGCCGATATTGATATGAGTATATCAAAACTCTACGGAATGTTGCAACCAGGCGAAAGTAAAACTGCGGCTGTAAGGGCTGTATTTATTATAGACCCCGAAGCCAGGGTTCGTTTAATAATGTACTACCCATTGAATGTTGGGAGAAATATGACAGAAATTAAACGTTCGTTACTGGCCTTGCAAACATCTGATGAAAATAAATGTGCCATGCCATTAGACTGGCAGCCCGGGGAAAAAGTGATTGTGCCGGCGCCTAAAACAATTAAAGCATTGGCAGAAAGAAAGAACAGTGATTTAGAAATGGTAGATTGGTACCTGGCTAAAAGGTCTTTGTAAACAAAAGTTCAGGTTCTGATAGCAAAACTGTTGTATGGCAGTCCTTTTATTGTATTACAGTCATTAAAAAAAATGATTTTTCTCATTGCATTGAATGACATCAGTCAGTTTAAAATGTAACAAAAGTGGCCAACTTTCGCCCGATTGCAAAGTACTTTTACTAAGTCAATAATGCATAATTATTCACCGAAAAATAAGATGATGCAAACTTACCAGGCCCGCTTTCCGTAAAAAGCTAAGATAGCTTCAACAATCTAAAAAAATAAATTAATTACCAAAATATCAATCATGAAAGTAGAACAGATTTATACCGGCTGTATTGCCCATGCAGCATACTATTTAGAAAGCAATGGCGAAGCAGCCATTTTTGACCCGTTAAGGGAAGTACAGCCCTATATTGACAGAGCTGCAAAAAATAATGCTAAAATAAAATATGTCTTCCTTACACACTTCCATGCGGATTTTGTAAGCGGCCATTTGGACCTGGCAAAAAAAACCGGGGCACAGATTGTATATGGCCCCAATGCCAGGCCCGCCTATGAAATAATCAGTGCGGCCGATAACCAGGAATTTGCAGTAGGTAATTACAAAGTAAAAGTAATACACACACCGGGGCATACCATGGAGAGCACCACCTATATGCTGATCGATGAAAATGGTAAAGAACACGGCATTATAACCGGCGACACTTTATTCATTGGGGATGTGGGCAGGCCCGATCTGGCACAGCATGTAATTGCCGATTTAACCGAAGAAAAATTGGCCCGCCATCTTTACCGGTCATTACGGGATAAAATTATGCCGCTAAGCGATGAATTGATCGTATATCCCAACCATGGTGCAGGAAGTGCCTGTGGTAAAAACATGAGTAAGGAAACCACTGATACTTTGGGACATCAAAAAGCAGTAAACTACGCTTTGCAACCAATGACGGAAGATGAATTTGTAAAAGCCATACTTACCGGCCTCACTCCTCCTCCCGGTTATTTCCCTAAAAATGTATTGATGAACATACAGGGATATGAAAGCCTGGATAGGGTAATGGAACGAGGCAACAAAGCATTGTCGCCGGAGGCTTTTGAAGCGGCAGCAAACGAAACCGGGGCCCTGGTATTAGATACAAGAGATGCAGATGAGTTTGCAAAAGGCTTTATACCAAATAGCGTAAATATCGGGCTGGAGGGAAACTTTGCCCAATGGGTGGGTGAAATGATTCCCGACATTAAGCAGGAAATATTGCTGGTAACTGATAAAGGCAAAGAAGAAGAAGCAATCATCAGGCTTTCAAGAGTAGGTTATGATGGAGCTATCGGATATTTAACAGGAGGCTTTAATAGCTGGAAGATAGCCGGTAAAGAAGTGGATACAGCTAAAAGAATAACTGCAGAAGATTTTGCAAAAAGCTATGATGCAGCAAACCAGTTATTAATTGATGTAAGAAAGAAAAGTGAATTTGATTCGGAGCATGTATTGGGTGCAGTAAATATTCCCCTCAATGAAATAAATAAACACCTGGCAGAATTTCCTAAAGACAGGCCCTTTATTTTAAATTGCGCAGGAGGCTATCGAAGCATGATTGCCACGTCTATGCTGAAACAAAGAGGCTGGGAAAATTTTTCAGATGTGATTGGCGGGTTTACCGAAATTAAGAAAACATCCGTTCCCAAATCTGATTATGTGTGTCCTTCCACCATGTTATAAGAATATCTAAAGAAGATAAACCTGTAGCCCCGGGTGAGTTCCGGAGTTGCAGGTTTATCTCTAAAAATAGTACTGCTTAAAAAAGATCCGGTGTACTTAGGTACACTTTCTTCTGAATGTAACCAATGTTACCATACAAGCCAGAAAAGGGAAGCATATTTGCATAATAATTAAACTTAAAAATAAAAACGATCATTATGTTTTTTCAGCACGTTTACGACAAAAGTCTTGCACAGGCAAGTTATTTCATTGGCTGTCAAAAAGCAGGCGTTGCCGCTGTTATTGATGCAAAACGGGATGTAGATACCTACCTGGAAATTGCAAAAGCCAATAACATGAAAATTACCCATATTTTCGAAACACATATTCATGCTGATTTTCTGGCAGGGTCCAGAGAATTGGCAAAGCTTACCGGTGCTGAATTATACCTGAGTGACGAAGGTGGCAACGGCTGGGAATATGAATTTCCGCATCATGGGTTGAAGGATAAGGATAAAGTGCAGGTGGGCAACCTGACATTTGAAGTATTGCATACTCCGGGTCATACACCTGAAAGCATCAGTTTTCTTTTGACAGATAATCCTGCGTCCAGCGAGCCTGTAATGTTGTTTACCGGCGATTTTGTATTTGTAGGCGATGTTGGTCGCCCCGATTTACTGGAAAAAGCAGCAGGCATTACAGGTACAGCAAATGCAGGTGCGATACAAATGTATAAGTCCATAAATAAATTTAATGCCCTGGCAGACTTTATCCAGGTATGGCCCGGGCATGGTGCAGGAAGTGCCTGTGGTAAAGCACTGGGATCTGTACCCAGCACAACAGTTGGTTATGAAAAAGCAAGGAATTGGGCATTTCAGTATGCTGATAACGAAAAAGGTTTCATAAAATATTTGTTGGAAGACCAACCCGAACCACCAAAGTATTTTGCCATGATGAAACACCTGAACAAGGTTGACCGCCCTTTATTAACTGAAGTGCCGAAATTGAAACAACTTACTATAGCAGAACTAAAAGGCGCAATGGCAAAAGGGATGAAGGTAATTGATGCAAGAAATAAAGTGGATTTTGCAGCAGGTTATATTCCGGGAAGTATTAACATACAAGGCAACAACTCATTTGCAACATGGGCCGGCTGGTTTATAAATTACGATGAGCAATTTATTTTGCTGGCAGATGAAACCCGGCTGGATGACCTCACCCGGAAGCTGATGCGTATTGGTTTGGATAATATTTACGGCTATGTTGGTTCTACTGCTGCCTGGACAGATGGCGGCGGCACTTTAGAAAAAGCCAATGTTATTTCATTGGAAGAAGCTAAAGCGCTTATAACTGCTAACGGGGTGCAGGTAATTGATCTGAGAGGTGCCGCAGAATACAACGCAGGGCATATTGCCAAAGCTGAAAATGTATTTGTTGGTACACTGGCAGACAACCTCAATAAAGTGAGCAAAGACAAAAAAGTAATTATTCATTGTCAAAGCGGCGACAGGGCAGCAATAGGCTATTCCATCCTGGCCAAAAATGGCTATAAAAATATATCGAACTTTTCGGGAAGTATAAATGAATGGGTAAATGCGGGCGAACCCCTGGTAACATAAAACAGAAAAAGGCTGGCATTATGGAATGTAACAAATGTTACGATCCTGCTTGCAGGCAAAAAATATCTTGAATTATACAATTAAAACAAAACGACATGCCTGCTAAAAAAATCATCATTGTCGGCGGTGGAAATGCCGGACTTTCTGTTGCTGCCCGCCTTATAAAAAAAGATAAAAGCCTTGATATAACTATCATTGATCCTTCTGCAAAACACTACTATCAACCTGCATGGACCCTGGTGGGAGCCGGTATTTTTGATATAAGTAAAACAGTTCGTAACCAGGCGGATTACATTCCCGAAGGAACTACATGGATTAAAGATGCAGTAACCACTTTTTTACCAGGTGAAAACAAAGTAGTTTGTACAAGTGGTAAATCATACGGCTACGATGCAATGATTGTTTGCCCCGGCATTCAATTAGACTGGCAAAAAATAAAAGGCTTTAAGGAAACGCTTGGTAAAAATGAAGTGAGTTGTAATTACTCTTTTGAAATAGCACCTTATACCTGGGACTTAATTAAAAACTTCAAGGGAGGAACGGCTGTTTTTACGAACCCGGTGAGCCCGGTTAAATGCGGTGGTGCTCCCCATAAAATTATGTATCTGGCCTGCGACTATTGGCGTAAGCAGGGCATTTTAGATAAATGCGATGTACATTACCTGTCTGGTGCGGGAGCAATTTTTGGGGTAAAGGAATATGCAGCTACCTTAGCCGAAGTGGTAAAAAAGGATAATATAAAAACACATTTTGGAGTGAATGTAGTTGAGCTTGATGGCACAAATAAAACTATTTACTACGAAGAAAAAAATGAAGCGGGTGTTGTTGAAAGAAAGGAAATGAAGTTTGATATGTGTCATGCTGTACCGCCGCAGTCTGCTCCCGACTTTATAAAAAACAGTGAGTTGTCAGATGCAAATAATCCCTATGGTTATGTTGAAGTGAATAAAAGCACCCTGCAGCATAGCCGTTTTGCAAATGTGTTTGCATTGGGCGACTGTACAAATGCCCCATGCAGTAAAACAGGGGCTGCTATTCGTAAACAGGCGCCTGTTGTCGTTCAGAATGTACTGGCAGTGTTAAACAATCAGCAGATGCATGGTGAATATACTGGTTACAGCGCCTGCCCCATTCCAACACAGTATGGCAAATTGATGCTGGCAGAGTTTGACTATACCAATACCCCAACAATGACGTTTCCTTTTGACCAGGCAAAGCCACGATGGACCATGTGGATTTTAAAAACAAAGATTTTACCATGGTTGTACTGGAACAAAATTTTAAAAGGAACTGCATAATAATCAGCCGCTGACGGGTACTTATATTTTTGCCGGGAAAAATAACCGGGTATAACTATTGAGCGGGTATTGCCGGGAACGCCAATGAAGGGATCCTATGTCCTGAAGAGTGCTTGTGTCCGTCTACACGAAAACAGGCATGAATGTTGGCTGAATTACTTAAAAAATAAGGTACATGTTGCCATTTTTTTAACAATCCCGCTTTTACAAATGTAACCTTTGTTACCAAGCAATCCGCTACTGAACTCTACTTTTACTTTAATAAAAAGGAAATGATCATCCATCAAATATAACAGTAGAAATATTTGAAGATGAGAACAAATTGTATGTCAGTGGTATTGCTATGAAGAGGGAAGTGGAGATGGCAAAGCTTTGCTCATTGACTATCCGCAAAAAGGAAATAATAACTTTGTCTGCGAAGCAAAATCATTTGTAAGCTGCGCAGTAGGTTGTATGATAAAATTAAATAGTACATCAATGAAACAGGCAATATTCAGCAACTGGAATTTTATACGGTTTTTAAGGCTGGGGTTAGGCATCGCCATTATTGTACAATCTGCAATAGCAGGCAACTGGACAATGGGAATTGCAGGTATATTGTTTACTGCAATGCCAGTATTCAATATTGGTTGCTGCGGAACAGCTGGCTGCGCCACTCCTGTAAAAAAATCTTCACAAACTACAAAAGACATTACTTATGAAGAAGTGGTTTAGCAATAACCTGCTCTACGTTATCGGAGCGGTAGTGGGAGCAGGCGCGGGTTATTTATATTGGCAGACAATAGGAGGTTCGGATGGTAGCTGTGCCATCACATCAAAACCATTGAACAGTACGCTGTATGGCGCAGCAATGGGAGCATTGGGGTTGGGCATGTTTAAAAAAAAGCGTATCAACGGAAACAAAAATCTGAATAATGACATTTGATGAAATCATACAATCGGATAAGCCGGTGCTGGTAGATTTTTTTGCAGAGTGGTGTGGCCCATGCAAAATGATGGCACCTGTTCTTAAAGAAGTGAAAGCGGTAATTGGCGATGCAGCAGCAATCATAAAAGTAGATGTTGACAAAAGCCCCGGGGCAGCTAACCAATACCAGGTACAGGGGGTCCCCACCTTTATTCTTTTTAAAAAGGGTAAACAGGTATGGAGAAACAGCGGTGTTATAACTAAAATAAAATTAATAGAAGTAATTAAAAATTTCACAGATAAAAATTAATACAATGGGCTTATTACAAAGTTTATTTGGCGGCGGGCAAACCGCAGATTTAAAAGCCATTATCGGGCAGGGAGCTTACCTGGTAGATGTAAGAGAGCCGGGTGAGTTTGCCGGCGGAACAGTAAAAGGAGCGGTTAATATTCCATTAGCTGCTGTGGCATCACAACTGGATAAATTCAAAGGCAAAAAAAATATTATTGTGTTTTGCCGCAGTGGTAACCGCAGCGGCCAGGCAAAAACTATTTTGGAGCAAAACGGTTTTACGAATGTAATAAATGGCGGCACATGGGAAAATGTAAACCGGTTTATATCATAAAAGCAGCGGGATATACAGGCTGGTTAATATGGCCGGGATAAATAATATCTTTAAATCATTAACGAATGGAAAGATTAAAAATGCTCATCCCAACAGATTTTTCTGTACAGGCAGAGTTTGCTTACCTGATGGTAAAAAAGTTTGAGGAGAAAACTCCTCCTGTAGAAAATTCATTTTTTGCATGTAATGAATGTACCGGATACAGTTACAATGGATGCCGGGGGCAATATTCAGACCTGTGGCGAAATTGACATATCCTATGTTTTAAAACAAAAAGAAATAGCGGAACGTAAACTGGCGAATCTCAAAACATTTTACGGGAATGATATTACCTGCCATTTTTCATTAGGTAAAGTAACAGATGAAATTTTAAATTTCGCCGCAATCAATCATTTTGATCTGATAGTAATGGGTACTAAAGGTGCCAGGGGTGTTAAAGAAAAGCTCGCCGGTTCAGAAACACAAATCATTGCCCGTAAATCAAAAATACCGGTACTCTCTTTAATGTGCGACCGATCTCACCTGGATGTCCGGAACATTCTGCTGGTTCACAATTTCAATAACCCTGCCAGGGAAGAGTTGCAATGGGTACACAAACTGATCAACGCATTTAATGCAAAGTTTCACCTGCTCCAGATTATATCAGGAAAAACAGATGCCGAAAAAGAATCCGTGGAAGCCAATATGAAAATCTTTGCAGCGCTGAACAATCTCACAAATTACGAGTGCCATTTGATCCGGGATAACGATGTTGAAAAAGGAGTTATACATTTTAACCAGGTGAACAATATGGATATCATATGCATCGGTACACATGGCAGGGGTGGTTTATTTCATCACAGCGCTACCGAAAAGCTTATCAACCATTTGTATAAGCCAATTATTTCATTTCACTTAAATTAATATAGATACATTCATGAGAGCGTTTATAACACAAACCTGGTCATGGTGGTTTTCCGGTACAATGATATCGGCCATCATGTTTTTTCTATTATATTTTGGCCAGTCCTTTGGGTTTTCGGCAAATTTAAGAACCATATGTGCCGCAACAGGGTTAGGGAAAAAAACAAAATTTTTTGATTTTAACTGGAAATCTCAAACCTGGAATTTAGTCTTCTTAATTGGGGCAATTGTTGGTGGGTTTATTGCAAAGCAATTGTTGTCATCAGATGTACCCGTTGAAATTTCACAAGCAACTATTAATGATTTAAGTAAACTGGGTATTGCAGCACCTGCTTCGTTGCAACCTCCCGAATTATTTAGCTTAGATGCTATACTTTCCATTAAAGGATTTCTTGTATTGGCCGTGGGCGGACTGTTGGTGGGCTTTGGCTCCCGTTATGCAGGTGGCTGCACATCCGGCCATGCCATTAGCGGATTGTCAGATTTGCAACTGCCATCATTAATAGCTGTCATTGGCTTTTTTGCAGGCGGGCTGATCATGACTTTTTTTATTCTTCCATTAATATTTTAAGAAAATGAAATTTATAAAATTCTTATTGCTTGGAATTGTTTTCGGTATTGTTATGGCTAAATCAGAAGCCATTTCGTGGTTTAGAATACAGGAGATGTTCCGCTTCCAGGCTTTTCACATGTATGGTATTATTGGTACAGCGGTAATCCTTGGAGTTATCGGAGTGGCCCTCATAAAAAAATTTAAAATAAGGGACTATCATGGTAACCCGATTCAGTTTCACCCTAAAGATAAATCGGTCATCCGCTACCTTATAGGAGGAACAATTTTCGGGTTAGGCTGGGCGTTAAGCGGAGCCTGCCCCGGCCCGATGGTAGTTAATATTGGATATGGGTTTTTAACCATGGGTATTGTATTTCTTTTTGCAATACTTGGTACTTATCTATACGGTGTTTTTAAAGAAAAATTACCTCATTAAAGTAAACAGCAAAAACACACTGGCAATAAAAAAAACATTACTCCGGTTGCCGGCCTGCCTGTTCCATCAGGAAAATGTAGCTAAAGATAAATAATACCCGAAACGGGGTCTTCAAAAGGGACGTTCTTGAAATGATAGGCAATCACGGGGAGAACGCCTGCATTCCAGTCAATACAGACGGAGATGTCTGCTTAAATAACAGTATTTTAATGAAAAAAAATATTACAGCAGCCCTGCTGCTTACGTCAAATATTGTATTCGCCCAGCACCAGGAACTTACCGAAAAACCAGGGATATATAAAGGGAATCAGGTTCATACAGAAGATTCTGCCTCGGTATTGTCTGCTTTTAAAAGAGGCCATTTTAATGGCCATTTCCGCTATTTTTTTATGAGTATCCAAAATCAAAAAGGACTCACTGATTATTATGCCAATGCTGCCGGCGGGGGTATCCGTTTTGAAACCGCAAAATTTCATGGATTTCAATTTGCAGTAAGTGGTTTTTATACCTTTAATATAGGCTCCTCCGATTTAGGCAAAGCTGATAATACAACCGGTCAGACTAATCGCTATGAAATAGGTTTGTTTGATGTGGAAGATCCTTATAATAAGACAGACAACGACAGATTAGAAGAATTGTTTTTGAAATACAGTAACAAAAAATCGTTCATTGTATTTGGCAAACAATTGATCAATACTCCTTTTATTAATCTGCAGGACGGAAGAATGAGACCAACAGGCGTGGAGGGCTTTTGGTTGGAAATAAATGAATTTAAAAAAATAAAGATTGAAGGAGGATGGTTATACTCAATATCTCCACGAGGCACTACCAAATGGTTTGGAGTGGGTGAGTCGGTAGGCGTATACCCGGTTGGTGTAGATATTACCGGTGCTAAATCACAGTACGCATCTAATGTTGAAAGTAAAGGACTGCTTCTGTTGGGTACTCATTTTGCGATTGGCGAAAAAATTAAACTGCACGGTTGGGATCTTTTTACAGAAAATGTTTTTAATACCGCTATGCTGCAGGCTGATCTTTCTTTTCTTTTAAATGGCAACGAAAGCATTTTTGCCTCAGCACAGGTAATTAGACAGGATGCCGTAAATAACGGGGGCAATGAAAATTCTACTCTAACCTATTTTGAAAAGAGAGGAAAATCAATAACATTTGGAGCCAAAGCAGGCTGGAAAAATAAGCAATGGGAAGCCGGAATCAATTACAACCGGATAACTGCATCCGGGCGTTACCTTATGCCCCGTGAGTGGGGCCGGGAACCTTTCTTTACTTACCTGCCCCGTGAACGAAATGAGGGTTTTGGCGATGTGCATGCTTTTATGGGGAAAGTAAATTATGATCTTCCTAAAATAAGGATTAAAACTTCTTTGGCAGCAGGCTACTATATGTTGCCCGATATTAAAGATTTTCGTTTAAATAAGTATGGCTTACCTTCATATATCCAGTTAAATGCTGATATAAGGTACAGTTTTAATAAAGTGTTAGAGGGCCTGGATGCCCAACTTTTAATAGTAGGTAAAATCAGGAACGGGGAAACATATAATAATAAAAAATTTGAGTTCAATAAAGTAGATTTGGTACATTATAGTTTTGTATTAAACTACCATTTTTAAAATTATGACAAGTAAAACTACCAGCTTTGATTCCAGCTTTGAACCGGCCTTGTTGCAGGAAATGCAGGAGTTTGGTGAAGTAAAAAACTTTTCCGAAGGCGACCTTATCATGGATTATGGTAAATATATCCGTATGATGCCCATCATTATAAAAGGTACTGTTAAGGTTTTCCGGATGGATGAAACCGGGAATGAAATTTTGTTGTATTATCTATCAAACAATGAAAGTTGTTCGATTGCGTATAGCTGCTGCATGGAGGCTAAAAAAAGTGAAGTGAAAGCCATTGCAGAAGATGATGTTGAACTGATTGCAATACCGCATTTAAAACTTGAAGAATGGCTGTGTAAATATCCAAGCTGGAAGAGCTACATCATGCGGAGTTTTAATGAACGTTTTTTAGAATTATTAAAATCAATTGAAAGTATAGCCTTTCATAAATTAGATGAACGCCTTATTTCTTATCTGAAAGAAAAACAACGTGTTTCCGGCTCCGGTGTTATAAAGGCATCTCACTACCTTATTGCCGAAGAACTGCATACCTCAAGAGTAGTGATATCCCGGCTACTGAAGCAGTTGGAAAATGATAAAAAAATTATTCTGTACAGGAATGAGATAAAATTATTGTCTGCTTTTGGATAATAGAATGATTTCTCCTCCTCTTTGGAGGTGAATGAGCCAGATTTTAAATTCCGGAACAAACCCGGGAACCAGGTCCGCTACCAATTTATCCTTTTGCAGATTTCATAAAATCCACACATTGTCCCTTCAGAATATCCTATCTGATATCATAGTAAGAAATGATTTTCGTCATTGCTGACTAGTAATCCGGGCCGCACCTTTACAATCTTATTATACCCGATAATCTGTAGTTTTATATAAAAATATATGAGCATGAAAAAAATACTTGTCCCAACTGACTTTTCAGCTAACTCAAGGGCGGGTGTGCGCTTTGCCATCCATTGGGCCACCCGGCAAAAACTAGAATTGGTATTTGTGAATATACTCAATGTTTTAAAAGTTACCAGTTGGTCGGATGCTTATTTTGAAAAATATACGGCTAACGAGGAAAAGAGTTGCAAAGCCAAACTTGAAAAGTTTATTGCTGACATATACGGTCAAATGAATGTGAAACCCGGTAAACATTCATTTTTAATTGTGCACGGCATCAGTGCAGATGTCTCCATTCTTGATTATTGCAGTAAAAACAAGGGTATAGATTATATATGTATCAGCACCCGCGGCTCCGGAAAATTAAAAAAAATCTTTGGTACCAATACCGGCAATCTCATTACCAGGTCAGAAGTACCGGTGCTTGCGGTTCCGAAAAATTATAAGGTCAGGGATATAAATAATATAATGTATGCAGCAGATTTTCGAAACTATACGGATGAAATAAAAAGGGTAATTGATTTTGCAA
>Ga0351832_1068_pt1 | contig 14772 bp, 10 predicted proteins | sample BONcelHFGM3001C4_FD_206750 | JGI IMG/M metagenome (GOLD analysis project Ga0351832, IMG submission 206750) | Enriched cells from coal bed in the Powder River Basin, Montana, United States - BONCAT cells FGM rep1 HSBNCT.FGM.300.1.C4 ...
ACATCAAGACGCGTCAAAAAATCGTTCTTACACATAGGCAACGCGCCGTTTAAGCTTTGGATTGCCAGAACCAGCTTTTTGTTGATACTTCCAAGATCCCGCTTGGTCAGCTTTCCGCCATCAATACGCTGTAGAATACTGCCTTATTGATAACGTCCCATCATGACAAAAGTACCAACCAGCTTGTGCATACTCTGCTTTTCTTCCAACGAAAATTCATACATTTAATCATCTGCAGCTATTATACAGAACAAGCTTCGTATCGACAAGGAAAATCTGCAGCAGTCTATTGTAGCTGATTTGAACTGCATTATCTGTCCTGCGTGCAAAGTTGGCAATCGCTCACTAACGGGAGGTTTTGTTTTGACCAATTCACAGAAGGAGCGAATCAACTATATGCGGCAGGATGGCGAAAGTTACGCTGTGATCGCCGATGTGCTAGAGCTATCGGGCAACACCGTGAAATCCTTTTGTTTGCGCAGTACTCACGCTGACCCTCATGAAGTAAAAGCTGCACCTGACAAAGGTGGCGTTTGTGCTCAGTGTGGCAAAGGCTTCATGCTTATGCCCAGGGCATCGACAGCGACGCTTCTGTGATGACCGTTGCCGCATTGTCTGGTGGAATGCCCATCGGGACCTTCTCAAAAGTAAGGCCAAGGTGCAACACACCTGCCCATGTTGTGGCAAGTTTTTTTGGGTTATGATCGGCAACAGCGGAAATACTGCACCCACGGCTGCTACATAGCCGCGCTACAAAAAGGAGCATGGATGCCATGAATGGCAATGTTCTCGCCTACTGCTCCGCGATGGCGCAGGCGCGGCGAATGCTTTCCCTGCGGCTGATCACCAGAGAGGAGTACGCTTAAATTGATACCATGATGCTGCATAAGTACGGCTTATCTTTGGGTAGTTTGTTTCGCGACATGACCTTGATAACGGGCTGACGCCGAGGTAACATGTCACACCATGGAGGTGACGAAATGCCCAAGATCATACGAAAAATCGAGCATCCAAAAGGGCTTGAGCGACGATTACGGGTGGCGGCCTACGCCCGCGTATCCAGCGGCAAGGACGCGATGCTGCATTCACTGTCGGCACAAGTCAGTTACTACAGCGCATTCATCCAGAAGCATCCGGGGTGGCAGTATTGCTGGGTCTATGCCGACGAGGCGCTCACCGGTACCAAGGAAGCCCGCGACGGTTTTCAGCGGATGCTCAAAGACTGTCGCAGCGGTCAGGTCGATCTGGTGATCACGAAATCCATCTCCCGCTTTGCACGCAACGCGGTCACTCTACTTGAGACCGTGCGAGAGCTCAAAGCGTTGGGGGTGGATGTATTCTTTGAAGAGCAGAATCTGCACAGCATCAGCACGGATGGTGAGCTGATGCTCACCATCCTGGCCTCCTATGCTCAGGAGGAAAGCCTCTCCGCGAGCGAAAACCAGAAATGGCGTGTGCGCAAGGGTTTTGAAAACGGTGAGCTGGTTAACTGGCGGTTCATGTTTGGGTATGACATTGACAAGGATGGTATCCGTATCAACGCCAGCGAGGTCATGGTGGTACAGGAGATTTTCCGACGCGCTCTTGCTGGGGAAACCTTCGGCGCCATCTGCCGCGATCTGAATGCGCGAGAAGTAAGTGGTGCTTTGGGCGGTAAGTGGAGCGTGCCCCGGATCCACGCCATCCTGAGCAACGAAAAGTACACAGGTAACGCAATGCTGCAAAAACGTTACCGCAATAACCATCTTGAGAAAAAGCTGTGCCATAACAATGGCGAACTGCCCAGATATTTTGCGACAGAATCCCATCCCGCCATTATCGACGAAGCGACTTTTCAGGCGGCACAGGAGTTGCTCACTCGCATGGCAGAGAAAACCGCAAACCGCGCTAAGCCTCGTCTGAGCGAGTTTACAGGGATGATCCTCTGCCCCCATTGCGGCAAGCCTTACAAACGCGTCACAAGTAACGGCAGCATCGGCTGGAATTGCAGAACCTATCTGGAAAAGGGCAAACGCTTCTGCTGGGGCAAGAAAATCCCAGAGGATACGTTGAAAGCCGTTTGTGCAGAGGTGCTGTGTCTGGCTGAATACGATGCCGATGATTTTACGGCAGGCGTTGAGTCCATTGTGGTTCCGGAGGATAACAGGCTGCAATTTCATCTGAAGGATGGCCGTGTTCTGGAAACCACTTGGCTTGATCGCTCAAGATCTGCCAGCTGGCATCCTGATATGAAAGAAGCCGCTCGGCAGCGGATGTTGAAACGGAAGGGGCATCACTGATGGCAAGCTCGATTACCTGCTTTCCGGCGACAAAAAACCTTTTCACGGCAATACCGACGGCTACATTAGCTAGGCGGCGGGTCGCAGCCTATGCCCGCGTTTCCAACGACAGCGACGAGCAGTTCACCAGTTACGAGGCGCAGATCGACTACTACACCAAGCTTATACGGCAGCGTGAGGATTGGACCTATGTGTCCGTGTATACCGACGAGGGCATAACCGGCACGAACACTAAGCGGCGTGAGGGCTTCAACCAGATGGTAGCAGATGCGCTCGCTGGGAAAATCGACCTGATCGTCACCAAGTCGGTCAGCCGCTTCGCACGCAATACCGTGGACAGCTTGGTTACAGTGCGCAAGCTCAAAGAGCGCGGTGTGGAGATTTTCTTTGAGAAGGAGAACATCTGGACGCTGGATTCCAAGGGCGAACTGCTGATTACGATCATGTCCTCATTGGCTCAGGAGGAGAGCCGTAGCATCTCCGAAAATGTGACCTGGGGTCAGCGGAAACGGTTCGCCGATGGCAAGGTCAGCATGCCTTACAAGCATTTTTTGGGCTATGAGAAGGGTGAGAACGGGCAACCCGTGGTTATCGAGAAGGAAGCCGTGATTGTCAGGCTCACTTTCCGGCTTTTTCTGGAGGGGAAAACCCCGGCTGGTATTTGTCGCCATCTGGATGCAAACGGCATATCCACGCCTTCTGGCAAGCAAAAATGGAGCCAGACCACTGTGAATAGCATCCTGCGAAATGAGAAGTACAAGGGCGATGCCTTGCTTCAAAAGCGTTTCACGGTCGATTTTCTCACCAAGCAGACGAAAACCAACACTGGCGAGGTACCGCAATTCTATGTAGAGGGTAGTCATACGGCAATTATCAGCCCACACGAGTTTGACATGGTGCAGGCAGAGATCGAGCGCCGAAAGACTATCGGTGGGCATTACAGTGGCAGTAGCGCATTTTCCTCCAAGCTGGTCTGCGCCGACTGCGGCGCCTTCTTCGGGCAGAAAGTCTGGCATTCCACAGATAAGTACCGCAAAGTGATCTGGCGCTGCAACGCAAAATTCAATGGCGAGCACAAGTGTGCAACCCCGCATCTGACGGAAGATGAGATCAAGGCGGCGTTCTTGAAAGCCTATAACAATCTGATGGGCAACCGTGAACAGGTCATTGCCGATTGCAGGCTCATGCTGAAATGCTAAACGAGCACTCGAAGCTGGATGCCCAGATTGCGAAGGCGAACGAGGAAATCACGCTGGTTTCTGGTTTGGTAAGTGCCTGTGTGCATGAGAACGCCGAAAAAGCCCAGTCACAGGATGCGTTCAATAAACACTATAACAGTTTGGTTGACAGGCATCAGAAGGCTTTGGCGCGGCTTGAGAAACTAAAAGCCACATGTACAGACAAGGTGAATCGCGAGCGGGAACTGCAGGCGTTTATTGACACGCAAACGACTAGCCCGCTGGTTTTGGATGCTTGGGATGAGCAGCTTTGGCGTTTGTTGGTGGTGAAGGGGGTTGTGGGGAGGGATGGGAGGATTGAGATTGAATTTAGGAGCGGGAAGAGGGTTCATGTCATTGGCTGATACGAAAGAAAAGCTGGAAAGATGACGAAATGATTATCATGAATATGTCAATCGTGGTGCTAAACCTGCGAAAACTGGGTGCTGTTTTATTGCGCTTTTTGTACTATTCCGATCGAGGGGTTTACGTCGCAGAAATGCTGGCTCTGTTCAGTTGACATTTGATTACGGCGCTGAAATCAAAGCGATGGTCGCATCCGTCTTATACGTATGTGCATATACGTCGGCTGGCACCTTCAGCGAAACGGTAATGGCAGACACGCTATAGCTGCCCATGCCTTGGCCGTTTCCGCTGGTAAGCAGTTTTACGGGGATTCCCGTATCCAAGACAGTCGCATTCCCAATGACTGTTATTTGCGCCGCGGGGGTGGACAGTTCGTCCATCACTGTAACGATGGGTTTCGTGGTTACGGTCAAAGACCCGGTGTCCAGGGTATCGCCATATGTGACATAGTCGGGCCCGTAACTTTCCCGAAACTGCGTGAGTGTGAGAGATATGTTCCATCCATTCCCGGTTCCACTGCTATCAATAACATCGCCAATAAGCCATACTGCGGTTGCTGTTTGGGTTGTGCCGTCAAGTACAATGGATGAGAAATCCGAGAAACTGATATCGCCGCCGGACAGTGCGCCGTCTGTATTCAATGCTTGGCCTTCGGTGCCTAAGGCTAATGGCAGGGCCTCAGTTTGATCAGGATAATCCGGGGCGGCGCCTGGTGTTACCGATACTTCAGGGATTGGAGTTACCGATGCTTCAGGGATTGGAGTTACCGATGCTTCAGGGGTCGGTGTTAGCGATGCTTCAGGGGTCGGTGTTACCGATACTTCAGGGGTCGGTGTTACCGATACTTCAGGGGTCGGTGTTACCGATACTTCAGGGGTCGGTGTTACCGATGCTACAGGGGTAGGTGTTACCGATGCTACAGGGGCAGGCGTTTCGGATGCGGTCAGCAATGGGGGAGATATCGGGTCGGTTGTCAGGCTGTCAGAGGGTTGCGTTTCGGATGCATCAGGTGTTGCAGGTGCGTCCGTCACGGTGGTAGCCTCCGGCATGGCCGTAGGTTCAGGCACAATCGGCGTGTCTATGGGGGTCTGCATCATTGTCAGCACAATTGAAGACCAATCGGTAAGGGCCAATGTAGCCGCAAGCTGCGGCACATTCGGCATACCTCTGGGCGGTTGCATAACCTTCGTCATAGTTGTGGATGCAGCAGTAACGGCTAGCCTGGCCATCAATTCCGGCACATTCGGCATGCCTCTCAGTGGGCGCAATGCTGTGTATATCTTTATGGGCACCGGGGGCTGGGTTTCTCCCAGCGATAGGGGAATATGTACAAAAAACTGTATGCAAATCAGCGCGGCCAGTATCGCGCTCACCCTTCGCCACTGTTTGATACTCATTCTTACCCTCCCCTTCGTCGGCCCCGCTCGGCCGTCAATGATTGATGGTTCATCTATATATTTGCGGCCATTTGGTTTTCTTCGTATCCGGCGATGGCCCTGATCCGGTTCTTTGGCATAGTCATTTTGCATGGAGCCTTATGCTCAACACTTACTCATTATAAGGCTCAAGCGCGGTTGTCGCCTTACACGAAAGCATTGACCGCTATCGGGCTAGTGTGATCAGTTCATGGTAAGCATTTTGTCTGCCCGCCATTTCAAACCTGTGGTTTCAGTCACTAACCATGCTGTTTCACCCCCGGGTCTGTTATACCTCGGCGATGCCCTATCCGTAGATCGCAAATGCTCTGTAAAAAACGATTACTTGGTCATCCACATTCAGCTTAATTGATATGGTGTAGGTGCCTGCCTCCAATTCTTGATGCTTCCACGCTAGCGGAAACAGGAAGGCTGACATGGGCGCCATCTTGAAAGGCAGAATCGTACCGCTGTATAGAACGGTGGTTTTTCTATCGCGGATTTCGTAGGTGCCGGACAGGTTTCCCTGAATAACGGCTGCTACATTTGAAATCTTGATCGTGATTTTGTCTCCGCTAAGGATTGGATCCCCCATTGTAAAGGAAGCCTTCACTTGTTGCGGCAGGTCAATTTGAATGGCGGTATCGATCGCTTGGTACTTATCAATCAGCATCATGGCGTTCCCGTTCTTCTCGCCTTTGCCTTGTAACGCGTCCGTACCTGCAAATGTAACAAAACGAATACTGCCAAGAATGGTGCCTGTATCAAGGTTGGGTACGGCAACCGAGAAGGTGACTGATTCCGTTTGGTAGGCAGATAATGCAATCGGGCTGGTTACCGTCATATATTGCGCCATCCCGTATTGGTCATCAACCAAAGTATAAAGCTGCATGTTGACTTCCTGCGGGTTTTGGTAGAATATCCCGTCTTGGGCGCTGTATGCATTCATCGGCACGGCCTTGATTTCGATTGATTGATCCGAAAGGTTGGTCAGCTTGGCTTGTAAGGTAATGGTTTCGCCGGGTATGCCCGGAACGTGGTAATATCCCACGGCGTCAATTTGGTTTGCGGTTGGTATCATTTCGGCGGCAAAAAGGTAGCCTTGACTACTCGCAGCATAGCCTTGCGTCGGGGCAAAACTTAAAGCAACCAACAATGAAAGCAACAATGCAAAAGCTTTCTTCATATCAATTCTCCCTTTTGATGCATAATCCGTATCTGGAATGGCTGTGTACTGTTGTTTTGCTGCGCAGGGCAGGCTATCACCCGTCAAATCGGTGGGTTCATGCATCATGATCATCCGTTTGTGCACTAATTTAGAAGCACGTCTTAAAGATTAAGGCGTGCTTCTTAATGTTTAAGCGAGTTCAAGCCGAGGGGTTCATTACGGCCCCGTAACCAAAGCAACGGTTGCGTCGGTCTTGTAGGTGCCTGCATGAACACTGGCGGGCAAATTCAGCGTAACGGTCATATCCGTTACGGTATAACTGCCCATGCCTTCATCGCTATCGCTGATCAGCAGTTTAACGGGAGCCATCGTATCCAATGCCGTTTCCACCGCGATGACGGTAATATCCGACGCCAGGGATGACGTTTCATCCACTTCAGTGAGCGAAGGTGCGGTGGTAACGGTCACAGAGCCCGTTGCCAGAGTGCGCCCGTCCGTCACATAGACATCTACCAACCATTCTTTGAACTGCGTGAGTTGAAGCGTTGTATTCCAACCAGCGCCCGTTCCTCTTGCATCTACGACGTCACCGATCGTCCAGGTAGCCGTTGTAGTCTTTTTCGTACCATCCAGCTCAACAGCGGTGAAGTTCGTAAAGCTGATATCTCCGCCAGAAAGGCTACCGCCCGTGATTGCGACCTGCGAACCTTCGGGTTCGGTGGCCAGAGCCGAGGTAGCAAGCAACGCTATGGTCGTGACCATGGCGACTGCAAGCATGACAAACCTTTTTAAAATCGACTTACCGTACATATCCATTCACTCCTAATCTTTCTGTCCCAGTTGAGTTCTCCAGCCTGTTTGTCGATCTCTGTCCTTCCCAGTCACATGAAAAACAACCAACCTTTACTAAAGGCTAGCTGTCAAAAAACAAATATTAATCTCATTAACGTTCGAATCTGCCTACTGGCAACTGGCTGCCATAGATGCCAAGCATCCTTAGGCCCTCTAGCTTTACGCCCCACCCTTTCGAATGGTTTGCTTTCATGTAACTCTCATTACCATTCACTTATAACACATATTTCCATTCTTGTCAATAGATCAGAAAGAAGAAGAAGCGGCGCTGAAGATGGCGGACAAGGTGGACAACGCAGTAACCACAAGGAATAACTGTCCCACGGACGAATATGCAAGTGTTATGTTTCAATGTTCTCTTCATTGACATCGCAGAAAGCGAGGGTTATAAGCCCTTATTTCTTTGGAAACTCAATATCAGAAACTGACATTACTTCTAAAAACAGTTTAACGATCGTTGGATCAAATTGGGTACCGGAATTCTTAGCGATTTCGGAGATAGCAACTTCTTTTGCTAACGCCTTTCTGTATGGTCGGTCAGATGTCATTGCATCATATGCATCAGCGACAGCAAGAATTCGAGATAATAATGGGATGCTTTCTTCTAGTAAACCTTGAGGGTATCCTTTGCCATCCCATCGTTCGTGATGGCATAAAATATATTCCGCTATGAATCTTAAATCGGGTGAAGTCATTGCTATTCTGTATCCAATATCTGGGTGCTTTTTCATTTCAAGCCATTCGTCCTCGGTAAGCTTGCTAGGCTTTGTTAGGATATAATTATCAATACTTATTTTCCCTAGATCGTGCATCGTAGACAGAAGTTGGAGCTCGTCAAGCTGGGATGCTTGCAAACCCATAGCTTCGCCAAGCAATCTTGTCAAGTTAATTAGTCTTTCCGCATGCTCTTCAGTTTCTTGACTTCTCTCAAACAACGATTTTTTTAAAAAATTTAGTAATGAACTATGAAAACTATTACGCTCAAGTAGCTTTCGTCTGTACATAAAGTCATCTGCAATTTTCATAATATGAGATAACGACTCAGCGGTTTCCATTTTAGTAGCGTATCCCAAGGATATGCTCAGTTCCAGCTTTTGATGGTTTATATCGACAATTGTTTCTTGGCATTCTGAACGCATGCGTTCCATAATGGTTTGTGCTTCACTACTGCCGGTATTCGGCAGTAAAATGGCAAATTCATCGCCTCCGACGCGCGCCAGAATATCATCTTTTCTAGTATTCCTTCTTAGCACTTTTGCGGTTTCAATCAGAAATGTGTCCCCTGCGGAATGACCCATGGTATCATTAATCAATTTTAACCCATTAGTATCAGCAATGATGTATGATAGAGGGAGACATTGTTGTGTGTCCAGCCGGCTGATTTCCTCTTCAAAAAAAGCTCGATTATAAACGTTGGTCATTGAATCGTGGAAGCTTATGTATTCAATTCTTTGTTCACGCCCTTTACGTTCAGATATATCAGAACAATAGGCAATAATACAATTGTCATTTATTTTTGTGCCGTTAAGGCTTATCCAATTCACTTGACCATCCTTTTTCCTGACTCTATATTCCCCTTCGGCAAATCCTTTTTCTATTATCTTCCTAAAGTCTGCAAGACCTCTGCTTGATTCTTCTGGCAATAAATAGTCACTTATGGATATATTTAATAATTCTTCTTCTGTATATCCTGTCATCTGGCATGCCTTTGGGTTAACTTCAATATATCGTCCATAACGATCGACAACGAATATCCCGACTGGAGACATTGCAATGTATGCTTCAAACTTCTCGTTGCTTTCTTGCAGCTCTTTTTGACTCTTGATAAATTTTATGTTCTCTTGCTTAATTTCCTGGGTTCGTAGTTGGACCATGGATTCAAGCTTGTCTTTTTGGGTTTCGATCAGAATATTTCTCTCTTTAATTTTCGCCATAGCCTTTAATTGTGTTATTAATATAGTATCGTCAATTGGCTTGAATATAAAAGCCTCTGCACCTTTTTTCATGGCTTTTATTCTTGCTTTTTGATCAGTTGCCAGGTCCATGATAAACAGTATTGGTATTAATTGTAATGCCTTGTCTTTCTTCATAACACTGCTTATTTTCAACGCATTATCATCTGCCATGGAGATATCAAGCAAAATTACATCGGGATCCATCGTTTTTGCTAGTTTTATACCTTTTGACCCACTTTGAGCAGAAAATATTTCGGTTCCTGGAATTGCTTTTAAAATTGCATCTGCCGCAAATGTCAAATTATCTGTATTGTTATCAATCAGTAGGATTTTCAAAATTGTCGTTTCCATGATATATCTCCTTAAAAATGATCATCCAACAGAGTCATTTTTATTGGCCCACGTAATGCTAACCTCACAACTGATTAGCAAATCGTTGATACATCTCGCTAATATTTAGTATATAACCATATACCATCAAAGTCAATTGGATAAAAATGTTCTGTTGTAAGATCAAGTGGAACAGGAGGGCAGAAAATCCATAGGTGTTTTTCAACGTGATAGAATGGAGTCACAATATACCCATGCTACCCGAGCAGGTCAAACACTATGGACAATCATGATTATATCACGCAAGAGCCGGAACGCAGACGAGGTCAGCATCTTCAGCGTGAGGAGCGCGGCACGTCCAACATCTGCGGGGCTGCATCCCAAGGGTGTTTCCATTGAGATGTTTTCCCTGAGCAGGTGCTGGCATTTCAGTCGGCAGGCAAGGCGTGGCTCTGCTTGACAGTGCATTAAGTGCCAACTACGCGATTGCTACGGATTTGCCGAATGGGTTGATATGCCTTTTTAGTTTTGTAGTAATATAAACGGAGTACTCGTTTCATCGTGCACCCAACAATGCACCCACCTGAGCATTTGTGTAAGGATGTCAATCGCATAGTTAATTCTGGCTTCCAAGAGAGGCAAAAGTGTTCGCCATGCCATAACGCCAGCCAACAGAATCGGGCAAACCGTTGCAATTCAACGCTTTTCACCCAAACAAAAAGGTCGCCAACCTCGTATCGAGATTGACGTCCTTTTATGGCGGAGAAGGAGAGATTTGAACTCTCGCGCCGGTTAACCCAGCCTACTCCCTTAGCAGGGGCATCACAAACCTTTTATTTAAGCCATTTCATCGGTGTCTGTTGATACTTTGTTGATAGCGGGTGCAAGTACATTGACCGCCCCTAAAGCGTCCTGTGATGTGGCGTGCGCGTAGCGATCCAACATGCGGGTGGTGCTCCAGCGCATGACCTTGCGGATGATGGACGGGGCGATGTTATTGCCGATGGCCAGCGCCGTGGCAGTGGTGTGGCGGCAGGAATACGGCGGCAATTTACGGCACTGGCAGCGCTCCAGCGCGTCATAGTATGCGGTGTAGAAGTTATCCTTGTTCATGCTGAGCAGCTTGACACCCTTGCTGTACTCCAGCAGCGAGGCAACAATCGGCAACATGAAATCCGCAATCACGATATCTGACTTCTTGCGCTCGTGGGTTTTGATACCCGCGCCGATGATCCGCTGCCCATCCAGATCGACCATGGCCTTACGCGCGCCCAGCAGTTCGCCAGGCATCATGCCGGAATAGATCATCAGCAGGATGTACCCCACAAAGGTATCGCCGTCGCTGTAGGCCGTCCAGAGCCGCACAAGCTCATCATTGGAAAAGGGCGTTTGCTCGGTTTCCTGCTTGTCCGGCAGGACAATGTAGGAGGGCAGCGCGCCATTGGCCACCTGATCCGCACCGGCGAGCTTATACAGGTGCATGAGCACGGTTTTGATATCGCGTGCGGTGTAGAAGCTGGTGGCGCTTTCGGCCACGGCGTTGCGTAGATCGCTGATATCGAGCTTGGCGATATCGCGGTGCACCAGCTTACCCAGCTTGCGGTAGGCAATACGGTAGGCGGTCTGCTTCGATTGCGAGAGCTTGGGCAGGTTATCGCGCTCCCAAATGTCCCAATACTCCGCCAGCGTTTTGCGGGTTTGCTTATCGCCGCGCAACGCGGGCAGGTGGTCCATCGCTTCGCGCTTGGTGGCAAAGCCGCCTTTGGTGGTGGAAATGGGCAACAGCTTGCCATCATCAGCACGCCAGCCGAGGATCACCTTCGCAGTCCAAGTACGGCCACGCTTATAGACGGTGCCTAGGCCGTTGCCACGCAGGCGCTTCTGGCGTTTGGTTTCCTGCGCGGTACCGCACCAGTTGCAAAAGGCGGAACCTTCGGGAATGGGTTTGAGGCATTTCTTACATTCCACGATTGTCTACACCAACCTCAATGTTTACCTTCACTATCATACACGAAAACATTATGGGAATACTCATCATTCAAAAGAACCAAACGAATCCCACCTTAAGCCCTGTACAGGCACTTTGCGGTAGGCGTCGCGGGCGGCAAGGCTTCGGACTGGGTATCGTCGCAAAGTTCCTAACCTTTGTAGCGGGTCACGTAGCGGCCATCAGGGCGGCGTTTCAGGGTTGCACTTGGCATGTGGCTTTCATTTCAAACAATGTGTGGGCAGTTAAGTATAGTCACATATGATATTGTCCGTCAAGGAGCACCTTCGCGGTTCAAGTGCGGCTATGCTTGTAAACGGTACTCAGGCTGTTGCCGAACAGACGTTTTTAGCGTTTGACTTCCTGTGCTGTACCACACCAGTTGCTGAAGGCGGAACCTTCGGGTATGGATATATGGCATCTTATACATGTCAAAAGGTTGAGTTCACCTGCGTTCGAAATTTCTTTTTGCAATGCTATAGCCTATCTAGATGATACGTCAATATCATCACTTAACATATCGAAGTCGAGAGTATGATCAATCATGCCATGTGGTGTTCCTCGAGAGGCAAGTAGGAACTCAATTGCCGTGATATCATCATTCTTCATATCATTCCGATATATGTTGATGAAATTACGGCAGATTGATGTGGAATAATCATCGCGAACGCTATACAAAAGAGATTTCATCAATTCAGAAATGTATTGGACTTCATCTTCTGAAAGCCTAATCTTTGAAGTATTACTATAACGAAGCATCATGTCGATATAAGTATGTACTGAGTAAGAGAAATATCTATGAGGAGCTTCGTTTATTAACACCATCATTTTTTCTTTACCTTGATCAAATATGAAGGATGCTTGTGATTCATGATTATGAAGCTCCCAGATGCCCCATTCCATGTAATTTTTTGCCTCTGAATGCTGGATTTGATACGATGGACGTCCTCTTACTCTTGCTGCTTCACGAAATGCGTTGTTCGCTTCCTCAAAGTACTCGAGATCACGATTGATTATTCCAAATTGTATCCAAAAATAGCTAAGGTGCTTATTTAATGGTTTGACTTGATTCATGAGTTGCAAGACTTGGTGCTTCGATAAGCCAACATCAAGTAATACTTTAACCTTAAGCAGCTTCTGATACAAATCACTCCGAACCGAAACCTCTTGATCCTGTAGGTTTTTACCAACTATTTGTGCGCTATTTGCAAGAATCATCAGTATGGAACCTATTCCAACTTCGTTGGATAATACCTTGTTTAAAAGTCTACTGCATCGTATGCGAATACTACCATCTTGAATACGGATTACATCACAGTATTCCTGTTGGAAGGTGGCGAAATCAAAATGCGTAGATATGCCTTGGGATATCTCCGAAAACAAAACAACAGGCATTCTATCCAGATGAATTTGTGAGAAGAATGATAATAATGTGAATGCATCTTGATATATACCTTTGGATCGAGTCTTGAGCCATTCAGCATAATAATGGTAAAACCCACGACCCTCCTGGGACACATATAGAACATCTACAATATCATTGAGAGAATGTATATGTTTGGCAATATCTTGGCGCGATGACCCATATGCGCTGAGCTTATTCAAATGATTCTTTTGAGATAATTTTTGATATATGTTATTCGCATACCTGTGACTAATTTTTTCGGTAACATAATATTCGCTCCACTGAGGAATATTGTCGAAAAGATACTTCTTCACATTATGATCGGATGTATTTGCAGTCGTAACCACAACGAGTTTTTGAACATTTGGTGAACATGACTTTGTGATGTTCCGTATTCCATCATATAGAATTGAGCAATTCTCTAATAGAATAGCAACTCTGCTATCCTTATTAACAGATGATAAATAGTCCTCGATGATTCGCAAGTATGTAGGTGCGTTTAATGATAAATCTAGTTTTAACTCACAGGCTTGGTAACCCTCATTCAAAAAATCTACTAATAATCTCATTGCGATGCAGCTTTTCCCAACATATGGGTTTCCATATAATGAAACGATTGATATCCTTTTACTCTGAATCTGCTTATGAACTTGATCAGATAAATCAGGGTATCGGATATCCCAGTCCCCAAAAATATCATGATATCGTGGGATTTCACCCAAATATAGGTTCGCAACATCAGACATATTACCAAGTTGCTCACGTTTCTTCTCATCAAGAAATACCATGCCATAGTCTCGGAATCTTTTTCTCTGCTCTCCAACGTTGATTACATTTTTCTCGATGAAATCGAAGAACTCTTGGGCAGTGAATTCAATATGATGCATATTACTTGTTGTTTCAATTTTTCTCCTTAATGATCGATTGCTAATCTTTGGTGTCACAAAGAAGTAATTGAGATCTTTTGTTACCCCTGTCATGCCGCGAAACTTCTCTAGGATAAGGCGTAAATCATCTTCTTGAAACTCAGATCCAATTATGATAACATCACGCATTAAGTACTCTGTTCCGAAAAGCGTTAACAACCAATTACTACTTGCCATAAACTTCGTATACTCATCACTGTCAAAGACGAACCCTTTTTGCGGTTCAGTAACAGAGCCATGCAACTTGAGTAAAACTGGCGAACCGTTGTCGGCTTGTGTATATCCACCATTGATTTGAACAGAGATCTTTTTCGAACCGTAAATGTTCTCAACCAAGTCATCAATATTCAAAGAAAAGATATAGCTCCAAGGGTATTTCTTAATTTTATGATGAAAGGAATCCTTTGGGCAATGGCATCCTGACATTCGTTTGATTAATAGAACATCTCTTTCTTTAACAAGGCTTTCGTCATAAATATCTACACAGACTTGCCTTAGGTCGTCACGATGTTTTCTTAATTCCTCCAGTTCACCCGCATCTATACTGGCCTTTGATAAAATTTTATCAAACAATTCGCGAGCCAATTCTTTCCCAATAAGGATGGGTCTGTTTTCCCCATCCTGAGCTCCACAAGAAAACCCAGCGCCTAGTAATAGAATCGGAGATTTGTCTCTTAGTACATCGATAAGACACCTTTCTGAATCCAGCATATAAGCCTCCAAAAGCATTTATATTTCAAGCAATATAATCAAATTATGTAATAATGATACCAATATGCTATATACCTTGATTGGTTGACCTTTATCAATCAAACAAGCAAAATGCAAAAATGACTAGATATGAACTATACATTATGTTCATTATTGACACG
>Ga0351832_1074_pt1 | contig 14375 bp, 10 predicted proteins | sample BONcelHFGM3001C4_FD_206750 | JGI IMG/M metagenome (GOLD analysis project Ga0351832, IMG submission 206750) | Enriched cells from coal bed in the Powder River Basin, Montana, United States - BONCAT cells FGM rep1 HSBNCT.FGM.300.1.C4 ...
ACAGTAATATAGTTTCCGTCTTCTTTTTTTACAAGAGATATGTAGGCGTAATCCAGTCCAAAAATTATAAGACCTGTTTTATCCCCGGGGTTATTAGCATTGAAATCAAATTTTGCAATGGTTGAAAAATTTTCTGCAGGAAATTTTTGCAGCAGTATATTGGGTAGCATAAATAAATTGGGCGATTCGTCCTGCTTTACACAATTCATCCTCAAATAGCCTTCTGCGGTTGTAAATGCCCATCCTTCCTGCTCATTGGCCTGCCATTGCCATTGCAAACCGATTTTTGTATCGTTAAATTCTTCCGATGTTGGTGGAACTGCTATTGCTGCTTTTTCTGCAACTGTTGGTTTTTTATGCGTGATCACTGGTTCGCCTTTACCATCCCCATCCTCATCTTTACCAATGACCGGCCAGTTATTTTTCCATTGCATTGGCTGCAGGTGCACAATGCGGCCATAGGCCTCTTTATCCTGGAAATGAAGGAACCAGTCTTCGCCGGATTTTGTACTGACCCAGGCCCCCTGGTGCGGTCCGTTTATTTTACTCCTGCCTTCATCCATTACCACTTTCCTTTCATAAGGGCCATACACATTTTTGCTGCGTAATACCAATTGCCAGCCGGTGCTGACACCACCAGCGGGTGCAAAAATATAATAGTATCCTTGCCGTTTGTAAAACTTCGGGCCTTCTATAGTTGGGTCTGTTTTCTGTCCTTCAAATACCAATACCGGTTTCCCGATGATGCTATCGCCCGCCTTGTTCATTTCTTTTACAACGATAATGCTTTTAAACCCGGCACGACTTCCTGCATAGGCGTGAACGAGGTACGTTTTTCCATTATCGTCCCATAGCGGGCAGGGATCAATCAATCCTTTTCCTGCATCTATCAGTAATGGTTTGCTCCATGGCCCCAAAATATTTTTTGCCTTAATCAGGTAAATGCCATAATCGGGATCGGGATAATAAATATAAAATTCATTGTTGTGGTAACGGATACTTGGTGCCCATACACCATTGCCATGCTGCACTTTACTAAATACATCATACGGAGGTTGCTTATCCAGTGCGTAACCAATTAAATTCCAGTTAACCAGGTCTTTTGATTGCAAAACCGGCAGCCCCGGAGCAGCATTAAAGCTGGACGCTATCATGTAAAAATTATCGCCTACCCTTATTGCATCGGGATCGCTGTAATCTGCATGGATAACAGGGTTGGTATAACTACCATTGTCGGGATTCCATGGTACGGTTTGTTGTGCTTTTGCAGCAATGCTAAACATGCTTATTACTATCGCTATAATTTTTTTCATCCATTAATGTTTAATTGCTTCTCTGAACTTTTATTTTTTTAAAAATCCGGGGATCATAAGTATCATTACAATAAGTTCTGTCTTTATCAAAATATGAATCGTTTTAGTATGGCTGTGTGTTGGCTGAGAGAACAAGGAGAAAAGGATAACAGGGAGAGAGATGCTTTTTACTCCTGCACTTCTTGTTCTGTTTACAACCCCTCTACTTAATATCACTGGTTTTTTGCTATGAGAAAAAAGGAGAACAAGGAGACAGATATTTTTACTCCTTTAACTTTTTGTTCTCTTTGCTAAATTTAATTTCCTTTTACTTCAGGAGACGCTTTCACTCCATTGATGATTACATTATCATACACTACTCCCGTTGCATAATTGATCTGCTGAGGAATCTGCACTCCATTGATAGTACAATTTACCATACGAAAATTCTGTACCGGAGATTCTTTATAGGCATTGATCAATACAGCGTACTTGCCTCCTGAAGCAACATTTAAATTCTCTACCCATACATTGCGGATGGTAGGTATAAAGTTGCCTGGTTTTTCATAAAACATATTGAAACGTACCGCAGCTTCCCGGTAGGTGCCTACTTCTACATCTTTCATAAAAACATTTTCGATGATACCACCCCTGCTTGAACTGGTTTTGAGACGAAGAATGCGATCTAAATTAGGACTGTTCATTTTGCAATTGATGGCATAAATATTTTTTGCTCCGCCGGATATTTCACTACCAATAACCACTCCGCCATGGCCATCCCTCATTTCGCATCCTTCTATAATATGATTTTCTGCAGCTACTGCAATTCTGCGACCATCTTCATCCCTGCCGGACTTGATTGCAATACAGTCATCACCTGTATCAAAATAGCAATTACGTATCAATACATTTTTACAACTTTCCGGATCTACACCATCATTATTGGGCCCATGACCGATAATAGTTACGTTATCAATAATAATATTTTCGCTTAACACCGGGTGAATATTCCACATTGGTGAGTTCAAAACCTTTACATCGGAGATCAGAATATTTTTGCATTGATAAGGTTGAATAAAGTTTGGGCGAAGGTAACTGCCCTCACCAAATATTCTTGTTTTGGGATCTGTTTGCTGATGATTGAGATCGTGAAGCAGGTCGCGGGCTTTGGTTTGCATTCCCGGCTTTCCTTTCGCCCATTTCCACCAGTTTTCCAGGCTGCCTTGTCCATCCAGGGTACCGTGGCCAGTAACAGCGATATTTTTTTCGCCATATGCATAAATAAGGGAAGAATAATTCATCAGCTCCATCCCCTCCCACCTTGTAAAAACAATGGGGTAATCAGCAGGATTGATACTGAAAGTAATCACCGCACTATCCGCTAAATGCAGATCCACATTACTTTTTAAATAGATGGCACCGGTCAGAAAATTTCCTAACGGTACTATTACGTGCCCCCCTCCTTTACTGCTGCAATCCTCTATGGCTTTTTTAAAGGCTTCAGTGTTCATTGTTTTTCCATCACCCACAGCACCATAATCGGTGATCACAAAATTTTGCGCTTTAAAACCGGGTGCTTTAATTTGCTGACGCAGTTTTTCCATTGCAGACAATGGTTCAGCAGCATTTGTCCAGTTTGCCGGATCTGAGTTAGTTGCATTTTTAGAATTATGGCATCCATTTGAACACATCATTAAAGCTACAAAAGCAACCGCAACAGGTATTTTATATTTCATATTAATTTTTTAAATTTTATTTTAAACCAGCCAGCCAGTTAAACATACGATCTACCCAATTGTCTGTGGTTGTTTTATTGAACATCCCAAAACCGTGTCCACCGGCAGGATACAAATGCATTTCTGCCGGGACTTTATTTTTTATACATGCCTGGTAATAACGAATACTATTTTCAACGGGAACAGTTTTGTCATCACCTGCATGTACAAGAAATGTGGGGGGTGTTTTTGCATTAACCTGTAACTCGTTTGAAAATGCATTTATTTTTTCTGCAGATGCATCTGCACCCACCAGGTTATTGCGGGAACCCTTGTGAGTAATACTGCTGTTAAAACTGATAACAGGGTAAAGTAAGATGGAGAAATCCGGGCGTAATGAAATGCTATCGCTATTCTTAATTCCGGCATTGGTTTCAAAATGAGTAGAGGCTGTTGCTGCCAGGTGCCCTCCCGCAGAAAAGCCCATGATACCAACCTGGTTTGCTTTTAATCCCCATTTTGCTGCATTTTTTCTTACAGTAAAAATAGCCTGTTGAGCATCCTGCAGGGGTGCCAGGCTTCTGTTAATATTACTGCTATCATCCGGCAAACGATATTTCAGTACAAAAGCAGCAATGCCATGTTTATTTAATTCTTTTGCAACCAATATTCCTTCTTTATCAAAAGCTAAAATTGCGTACCCACCGCCGGGGCATATAATCACTGATTTTCCATTTGGCTTTTCCGGCATAAAAATGGTTAGTGATGGAACACTCACTTTAGAAATCCTTTTCACAGCATCCTTACCAACCACGGTTTGTTCCCGGTTTTTAATATCAATGGAATTGGGTATCCCGTTTTCATACAGTGGTATTTCTTTTCCCTGTTGGGCATAAACAAAGCCGGTGAGGCAACCAAAAAGAAGTAAGGTGATTTTTTTCATGAAATTAATTTTTTGTTGGCCAGCTAAATTTTTTTGTGCCGGTTGTGGAGAACCAGTCATTTTCTTCCAAAAAATTATATCCTGAGAAAATATTTTTTAATGTATAATTTCCGGCTTCAGCAGCAGTTAATTGTTTACTCCATGCTACCCTGTTCTTAGTTGCCGCACCAGGCCCGTAGTTTTTATATTCTGCATAAAAAACTGTGTTTTCATTTTCGGGATTGCCCCAGTTATTCCAGCCCCCGGGAACAATGGCAGCCGGCAGGTTGCAGCGTATAAAGACAGTTTTTGCATGTGCACGCCAGGGTCTTCCCAAATGTAATTTTGTTACTAATGTATCTGCCATGATATTACAATCCAGGAAAACAAAACCATATTTTTTTCCCGGCGTTGTATTAGCAGCGGTAATGTAAGAGTTTGATTTTGCATAAATGGTACAATTACGAAATATGGCTGTTGCCGGACCAAAAATAAAATCGGTTGTACCTTCAATATAACAACTATCAAACAATTGCCGGCTTGATTCACCGGCACAATAAATGGTGTCCTGGTTGCCGAGGAAGCGGCAGTTTTTAAATATAGCTTTGTCGGCATCTACGTACAAAGCTAATGCCTGTCCTACCGGTCCGGCCGAGTTTCTGAAAGAAATATTCTCTGCCCGAAAACGATTCCCGGAAATTTTTGCAGTGTAAGAAGTGAAAGTGGTAAGTTTTGCCCTGCCGGAATAGTCATTAAAATTAAGGATCGTTTTGTCTACGTTTTCACCGATGAAACTAACGTCTGTATTATCCGATGGCAGTTCTATCTTTTCATTGTACACCCCATTCTTAATATACAAAGTAATGGCCTGCAGAGGATATACCCGCATGGCATCTATGGCATCCTGGATGTATTTGTAATCACCAGTGCCGTCTTTTGCTACAGTAAAAACATATTTATACTGTTGCGGGTTGGATGTTTGTGCCGGCACGCTTTGATGCAGGAATAAGAGAAAAATTATTAAAAGCTTTTTGGACATACTTATTAATTTTACTGCTTAAATTTTCCGCAGCGTATTCTAAGGTTTTATTTAACCGTAAAGAAACGCAGAGGAAATGTACGCAGAGAGCGCAAAAGTTTATTTAAATATCTTCTTCAAAAATTCATCGATGGTATTTACCGTTGGTTCAAACCATGGCTCAAACAAACAAAAAGAATGTGGTGAATTTTCAAATTCTTTTATTTCTGTATAAATATTGTGATGGTTGAGTATTTCAATATAATCTTTTCTACCAGCATGCATACGTGCTACCGAACTATTGATAAACAAAGCAGGTGGTGTATTTGCATTAGCATTTGTAAGCGGAGAAGCTATCGTTAGTAAAGGGAGGTTTTGCTTTTTCGAATATCCAAACCACATCGTGCTGGCAGATATTTTCTTTTCATCATTGGCTTCGCCAGATTCCGGATGAACAAAAGACAAGGTTCCATCAATATTAATTAATGCATTTATGTGGGAGGCAGTATTAGCATTTCCTCCATTGCCTTCAAAGAGCGGCATATTGCCGGTGGTAGCCATGAATGCTGCGAGTTCGCCACCGGCAGAAAACCCTGCCATTACTATTTTTGAAGTATCTATATGGTATTTTTTTGCATTAGCTCTCACCCATCTGATAGCAGCTTTTATATCATAAACGGCTGCGGGAAACAGTGCTTCTGTTGACAACCTGTAAGCCGGTGCGAAACAAGTGTAACCAAGGTTCGCCAGCTTTTGCAACAAAGGGTAGTGCTGGGAACGATCACCGCTTCGCCAGCCACCACCATGAACCATAATGATAGCAGTTTGTAACTTTTTATCATCTCTTTTCGCCGGATAAAAGACATCCATCAATAATTTCCGTTTGCCTGCCCTGCTGTAGACAATATTTTTCTGTTGGTTTACAGTTTTTAAATTGAAAGGTTTGACAAGTTGTATGAACGGATGAGATTTTTTTGTTGAAAGATATGCCCGGTAGTTAGAGTAGGAACTGTCAACCTTGTTGGTAATGCTATCTGTGAATTGCGCCAGGCAACTGTAGCTGCAAAAAAAGGATAATATAATAACGATTAAAGATCTCATACTATTTTTTTGCCACGGGCTTAATAATATTGTCAGCCAGCGCAATGTTTAATTTTTTTATTTCCTGCAAAACCAATGCTGCCATCAGCCTGGCACCATACTCATTAAAATGGGTATTATCTTTTAAACCCGCCGGGTAATGCGGGTTAGCCATAGAATCAAGGTTCATGTAAAGTAATTTCGAATAAATGGGGCCGAATGATTGTACCAGTTCGCGGCTGCGCTCATCCAAATCAATTAACGGGGTATTTGTGGCCTGAGCTACTTCCCTCACCGCGGCTGAATATTCTTTATGTGTTTCTTTAATATTACCATCTTTATCAAAAACACGCCGGGTAACAGGCGTAATTAATACGGGGATTCCTTTTCTCCCGTTGGTTTCAGCGATAAACCTCTGCAGATTTATTTTAAAGTCTGCTACAGGAGTATACCTGTCTTTGTATCTTTCTCCCGTTGCCTCATCATTGTGGCCAAACTGAATTAATACATAATCGCCTCCCTTCATAGATTCTACAATCGGCTGCCAGCGTTTTTCGTTTATAAACGTGCGGGTACTCCTGCCTCCTGCAGCCTTGTTTTCTATCGTTAGGCTACTATCAAAAAAAAGTGCAAATGGCATTCCCCATCCGGTCATTGGAGCCCGGTCAGGTGAATACTTACACATGGTGGAATCACCGATCATCCAGACCGTTACATTTTTGTCGTGTGGTAGAAAAGCGGTACCGGCAAGTATCACAACAATCAACAACCCATATTTTTTAAGTAGCTGCATCTTTATTTTTTTTGCAGAGGTTTATAGACCCTTTCTGCCAGTTCCGGTAAGGTTATCCTTATTTCCGCCAATACTAACTCTGCCATTTTTCTTGCGCCCAGTTCATTAAAATGTGTATCGTCCGTTACTCCGTTTGGATAGTTGGGATGCTCCCCTGGTTTTAACTGATTGAATAAATAAGCAGATGCCTGTGGTCCCATTTGTTTCAATAACTGAAGACTGGTTGTATTAACATCAATCAAAACAACGCCTGTTTGCCTGGCTACTTCGGTTGTAATGGCAGCATACTCTCTGTGCGTATCTATCCAATTGCCTGCGGAATCTACTTTGCGACGTGCCACGGAAGTTAATAATACCGGTATCCCTTTTTTTGACCTGGTATCACTGATATATTTTTCAAGGTTGGTTTTGAATTCTACAGGAGTGGTAGCATTTTTTTTAGTGGGGATCTCATCATTGTGGCCAAACTGGATAAATACATAATCTCCTGCCTGCAAATGATCCATTACCGGTTTCCATGAATTTTCTTTCATGAACGATTTCGTACTACGTCCGTTCTTTGCCCTGTTTTCAATGGTTACCGTAGAATCCCAGAAACTGGCAAAGGGCATCCCCCAGCCCGTTTCAGGATAGTATTTCTTTTCTTTTATTGACATGGTTGAATCTCCAATCATCCAGATGGTAATTTTCTTTTCACTGTTAATTGTAAAAGACATCAGGAAGGCCAGGGAAATGAGCAAAGCAAATGGTTTCATTATATTATTTTAAAATACTGTTGAGGTATGTTTCAATATTAGTATACTCCTTATTCAGGTTGTATCCCTGAGCATCCGTTCCGTCTGTATTATTCAAACCATTCTTTTTTTCCCAGGCATCCGGCATTCCGTCATTATCGGAATCCGGCAATGCATTCATTGTTTTTAGAGCAGGCCATGCATTAGCTGTTAATTCATAAAGAGTGCCATGAGGATGACCTCCCTGCACATCAATAAAACCACCTGTTCTGTTTTGTACATTTTTAATGATGCGTGCATCCAGCGTATCTCTCCGGTAACTGGCACCTCCATATTTCATTACGGCCTCATAAGCCTGCAATGCACTTTGTTCAGGTATTGGTTCAAAAGCATGAGCTACGGAAATGATGGATTCTTTTTTATCTTCTTCTGTTCCTTTGTTCCCCATAACAATACCCAGCCGGTTGTTGGCGGTCACCTCCGGAAATTCATCTACATAATTTCCATTTACATAAAATCTACCATAAGGAATTACCGGCTTATCCCATTTTCCCGGGCTTACAATTCTATTGCGAACATTTTTACTGGTAGAGGGGCCATATTTATAATAATTATTTACAAGGTTATAGTTACCTCCTTCACCGGCGTATACGCTATTTCCACCCCAGTTGTAAATAACATTATTTCTGTAATCAACATTTTCTTCCGGCGAATTTCGCAAACCATCAAAGCGTGGATTGCGGTTATTACAATGAGCAAAAAGATTGTGATGTGCTGTTAAATGCCTGCCACCCCAAATACCCCCGTAGCCATGATGTTCAAAGTCTTTATCGCCGGTTTCAAAATGATAGGAATAATTAAGTGGCTCGTAAATCATATTCCATGACAGCGTTGTGCTATCTCCTGCATAAATGGAAAGCACTTCATCTGTACTCCAGCTCAGGCTGCAATGATCAATGATAATATTTTTTCTCCTGGTTGCACCAAATGCATCGTCTGCTCCACCGCCATCAACCATTCCCTTATTCTGGTAACGATCCCCCATTCTGAATCTCATGTAGCGGATGATAATATTATCTCCACCCAGGCCAACAGGATAATCTGCCAGGCAAATACCATCGCCGGGAGCCGACTGTCCTGCAATGCTGACATCTCCTTTAATGGTTAGTTTGCTTTCTAAGTGAATGGTGCCGGAAACAGCAAATACAATAATGCGTTTTCCATTGGCAATCGCCCCTTTTCTAAAACTACCGGGGCCATCATCATTCAGGTTGGTGACAACATACACTTTTCCGCCACGACCGCCGCTGGCATATTTCCCAAATCCTTCTGCCCCGGGAAATGCCAGCACCCTGCCGTTGTCCGGATCTGTATTTTTTGTTGATTTTACCTGAGATGAACAGGCGCATATATTAAGGGATGCAACCAGGGTTACAATGGCAAGTTTACAATTCATACATAAAGCATTTTAAAAAAGCTGCCCTGGGAGCAGCTCTAAAACAAAAACCTAAAACGATTGCTACGAAAATTCGATTTAGCCAGGCTAATCGTGGTGAATTTAATTTAAAATTCGCTGTAACACTGTTAAATAGCACCGCAATATTTACGCAAACGTTCCCAAACTTTATAAGCGGATGACTTTTTTAGTTTTATTGCTTTCCTGCACTGCCTCAATAATACGCATTACATTCACGCCGTCTTCACCGGTAACGGGTGCCGGTTTATTTTGAGTGATGGCCTCATGCCATTTTTCAAACAATTCCATGTAATTCCCCTGTTCCGATGGTATATAATTTCTATAGGTATCTCCATCTTTCAGATAATTCAATAAGCCTTTGGCATCTTCCGGCTCTTTGCCCCAATCGGCAGTACCCGGCTTCATTCCTTTTTTCAATTCATCTTCCTGAACATCTGCTCTTGGTTTTAAAAAAGAACCATTGCTCCCATGTACAATAAAAGAGGGCTGAGGTTCTTTTACAATCAGACCTGCTTTTAAACGCACATTAAAATCTCCATAAAATAATAAAACATCAAAGTAATCATTCACGATGGATTGCGGACGGGTGATGCTGATATATCCAAAAACAGATTGCGGCATACCAAATAAATACAAGGCCTGGTCTATTAAGTGCGGGCCCAGATCATGTAATAATCCTGAACCTCCATTCACCGTTTCTTTATGTGCCTTAGGACTGAGTTCAATTGTAAACCTATCGTAATGAAATTCAACTTCTTTTATCTCTCCCAATATACCTTCATCCAATACTTTTTTAACTGTTTTAAGATCACTGTCATATCGCCTGTTTTGAAAGACGCCCAGAATCCGTTCTTCTTGTTTTGCAAGTTCTACCAGTTCCCGGGCTTCTGCAACAGTTGTAGTAAAAGCTTTTTCCACCAACACATGTTTTTTGTGTTGTAAGGCTTGCTTTGCAAAATCGAAATGAGTGTAGGTGGGCGTGTTTACAATTACCATATCTATAAGATCATCTGCCAGCATTTCTTCCAGGTTGTCAAAAGATTTAATACCAGGATAATCATTGGCTGCTTTTTTTTGCGAACGTTCCCACACAGCATATAAATTAAATCCGGGGTGCGCATTGATAAAGGGAGCATGAAAAACCCATCCGCTCATACCGTAAGAACAAATGGCCACATTGATTGTTTGCATATACTTAATTTGATGTAAAGCTATAAAAAAGGACTGCTAAAGCAGCCCTTTAAGTATCAGTAATTTCTGGTATAGTATTTTATTGACCGATATAATCCGGATCAATTACAATCTCCACTTTGGTGCCCCTGAAGTTGATCGACCGTTGAAGGTTATATCTTTTATCAAGAAGTTACCTGTTGCCGGATCTGTAAATAAATCAGTATTTGAACCGGGATACATAAGTATGCCTGGAATTGGATTATTTACAAAACCTGTATTTGAAACCTGGTAACTATTGCCGGCTGTAGGAGCAGTAGAAGAACGAATGCCGTTGGCTGTTCCTGCCGGTGATAATGTTTTACCTATAATTGTATTATTTACCTGAATGGTACCGGCTGATTGTGCATTATAGTCAATGAAGTATCGGCCATTGCCTATAACATTATCAAATGTACTGTTTTCAATTAGCACTGAAAGAGAGGGTGCTGCATTATGCAGAATAATGCTGTAACCGATCTTATATAAAGTACTGTTAGTGATTTTAATATTATTTATTTTACCTGTAGCTACATTCGTATGGATAAATGCATAGGTTCCTCCTCCTCCATTGTCGCCAATATCGTAGACAGTGCATTTATTGAAGGTTACGTTGTTGATCGTTTGACCGTTTGACCCCTGTAAACGAAGTGGTGTATTCACCAGGTTTCTTACAATACAATTTTCAAATACGATAGACTCGGTTGTATTGGCAGCGCTTTGGTTGAAAATATAGTTGCGTTTTGTTCCTGCCGGATCATTATTCTGGTAACCTGTGAAATCTACATTTTCAAAACGAATATTGGCAGCTACTGCAGGCAGTCTGAAACCATTAAATGCAATGACAGCACGGTTAGGACCATAGTGCCCCCAAATAGTGAAGGATGCATCGGCAGGTAAAATAACTTCTGCATCTGCAGTGTGCAATGAATTTTGTGCCAGCACGAAAACAGTGCCCGGCGCTGCAGCTGCCAATAAACTGGCCAGGTTATCCGTTGGGCCAACAGTAATTACATTGGCACCTGTAGGTACCGGAGATTTTGTAGTGAAACTAAGGATGCCCTTGCTGGCATTTCCTTTAAAAATTTCTGCGGCATAAGTAGTAGAAGCTGTTAAGCCGGTAATCGTTTTTTGCGCAGCTATAATTTCCGCCGGGGTAATTGTATAACTGGTCGCTGATCCTCCGGTTGGTGTTAACACTATTCTTGTAAAATCCGGGGCAGGTTTCCAGCGAAGCTGTACACCCGATTCTGTTAGAAAATCTTCATTGACAGATAAGAATAATTGTTCTCCTGTTAAACGAAATGAATCCAAACTGGCAGCCCATGCAATAGATGCTGCAGAATTTGTTGTTTCATTCGCCTTTACTCTTGCCCAATAATATTTTCTCGCCTCCAGATCATTGTCAGAAACTTCGATATTGACAGAATCTGTTATTTCTGTATATGCTGCAGTACCGGTAAATAATTTATTGTCATAAATTTCTACTGTATAATTCACGCCCTGGCCGGTAGAGAATAAAGATGCTTTCCAACTTACGGTTCCAATAGTATCACCACCGGTAACTGCTACATTAGATGGAGTAAACACTCTTTCCGGAACAAAGGGCTGAAGTTCATCCATTTTTTTACATGCCCCCAGCCAAACAATTACTATTGCAGCTGTGAGAATGGAGAATCTTATTTGATGAAACGATCGCATATATTTAATTTTTTTGTAAGAATTAAAATTTATTTTGAACCAGGTTTGGATTTACATCAATCGCTGCCTGAGGGAACGGGAATAACTCTTTTTTATTAGCCTCAAAAGAACGGGCGAAAGATGCCTGTATTTTATTGGCTATCCCCGTACCACTAAACCATGCAATGGTGGAGTGTCCGGCAGGAGCACTTGAGAAAGAAGGATAGTAAAATGAATTGGCATATACCATTCCGGTTGCCACAGGTGCGTTGGTGATATAGTACATGCTCCTTGGATAATTACTATAAGGAGCTTCATTTGCTACCATTTTAGCCAGTTCTGCTTTTACCCAGGTAATTCTTTCTGCCAGTTTATTCCAGCGGATCAGGTCAAATTTGCGAATGCCTTCTCCACCCAGTTCCAGCATACGTTCGTTCATCAATGCATTAAAGAATCCGGTATAGCTGGTGGGTGTCGTTCCGATCAGACTTGCATTGCCACCATACCCACGCAATCTGACTTTTTCATACGCTGCAATGGCTGCCGGCGTAGGATTCTGATTGATCTCATTGTCTGCTTCAGCAAACATTAATAGTACATCACTAAAACGGATCATCGGCCAGTTGATACCAAAGTATTGGGCACCGGAAGTTGGAATAGGTGTCCAGTCTCTGCGGAATTTTCCATCTACCATATCACTTAAAATGCGACCCGCCACTTGCAGGTTAGCTGTGAAGTTGTATTGAGCACAACTCACATCACGACGTAAATCTGTAGAATCAAATGCATAAAAGTAAGTAGGCAGCACCGTTAGGGCAGAATTACCCTGGCTGGCAGTTCCCGTATATCTCGGGCCATTATAATAACCCAATTTGCTATCGCCTGTTCCGCTGGAGCCGCCGGCCATGCCCACTTCCCACATCACTTCACCATTGGGTTCCTCCCTGAATTGGCAAAGATTGTCTTTAAATACAGCTTTGTAACTAGGATTCAGACTATGTTCTGTTGCGTGCTGCATAATGATATCACATTCATTTTTTGCAATATTGTAATAAGTAAGGTAGTCAGCCGGACGGGCCATTACGCCACCATAACTACTGTTCACACTACGCAAAGAGTAGCCACCCCTGAATAATGCAATTCTTGCACGTAAACCTCTCACGGCACCCTGTGAAATTCTTTCATTGGTAGTACCGGTTTCCGTACGCCAGGGAACCATTTCGCTTGCTTCGGCCAGGTCAGCCAGCAGGTGATTGTACAGGGTATCTCTGTCAGTTTGTTTCTTAAACAGGTCTGGTTCTAAACTGGATGGTTGAAACTGCTCCGGCAAATCACCCCAGTTACGTATTAATTCAAAATAGAACTGCGCTCTAAGTGTTAAAGCTTCTCCATGCAATTTTTTCAGCGCGGCTTTTTGAGAAGCATTGCCATTTGTATACAGGTCCATTCTTGGAATATTGTAGATACATATATTCGCTCTTTCTACCCCTCTCCATAATTGGTTGAAAGGATTCGCCAACTGGGTATTACTTGGTTGGGTATTGTAATGTGCAATATCTCTTCTCTCATTATCTGCGGCACCTTCCTGCCCCATTATTTCATCACTATCGTAAGGATAATACATACTAATACGGATTCCATACCCCTGGTCGCCGCCCAGGCAGGCGTAGGCTCCCAATACTGCACTTTCTGCATTGGTTACACTACCAAAAACATAATCGGGGCCAAAGGAAGATACAGGCTCCAGTTCCAGGTACTTTTTACAGGAATTCAGTGTGGTAGCCATCGCAATGATGAATATGCCACCGAAGAAAATATTTTTTAAAAATATATGTTTCATAATATTCAATTCTGATTAGATAAATTAAAAAGAAAGGTTTACACCCACTATATATGCTTTACTACGTGGATAAGCCGAGTAATCAACACCAGGCGTAAGCGGGCTGCCTCTTCTTGTATTTACTTCCGGATCGTATCCGCTGTATTTTGTAAATACTGCCAGGTTATTCACTGTTCCGTATATCCTGAAATTTTTAATTTTTGCTCTTTTTAAAATCGACTGCGGAAGATTATAGCCTAAAGTAAGGTTGTTGATCCTCAGGAATGACGCATCTTCCACTGCCCATGAATGTACATAGAAAGAACTGGCGGTTTGTAATGGCGACCATAGTTTTGTATTGGCATTCAGGGCCGCTAATTCTGTTGGGTCTGTAACCACCTGCCCCTGCGCATTGATGTTTGTCCACCTGTCGTTCATGATAGCCAGCAGGTTAGAGTTTGCTGTATAACCGCTGGTAAATTCCAATTTGTTGGCATTGTACACATCATTTCCCACCTGGAAGTTTAAGAAAATACTCAGGTCGAAATTTTTATACGAAAACTGGTGATTCCATCCTCCGAAAAACTTAGGTTGTGTATTGCCAATGATGGTACGATCCAGGTCATTGATTATACT